>JGI24740J21852_10000095_pt1 | contig 31058 bp, 21 predicted proteins | sample KBSCornC6_FD_21852 | JGI IMG/M metagenome (IMG submission 21852) | reverse complement strand
AACAGCCGGGTTGGTGCGTCGACTTTCGGGCCAAACCACAGTGACATTGTGTCTGTCGACAGCAAACTCAGACAGAACCGGGGTCAACTGCGCGCGCTTGACCCAGGCGGCCGCGGCAAAACTCGTGCCTATTCCAATCCCCGCGCCTGCCGCAACTGCTGTCATAACGCCTTCGCTTGTATCGACAACGATACCGGATGATGGAACGATTTCGACCTCACGTTCCCCGATACGGAACGGCCATCGAAAAAGCTGGCCCGTGCTTTTGTAGCGCAAATTGACCGTTTCATGCTCCACCAACTCGTCGGGATGCCTCGGAGTTCCCGGATATCAGAGCCGGCATTTCGAGATCGCGATGGGACGCGTTGTTTCGGAAGGCCGAGTACGCGTCAGTTTGCCGGCGCGCCTCATATCGCCACCGACAAACACGATATTCTTCGCGCGGCGATGCGAGCACAAGGATGGCTGCCCGGCCGAGACGTCAGTGTTTTCAGCGACGGAGAAATTGGCTTGCAAAGCATCGTTGTCAGCGCAACACGCCCGTCCGTTACGCATATTCTTGACTGGTTTCATCTAGCGATGCGGCTGCGGCACGTTGAACAGACCTGGGAGGGCATCAGACATCTGCAAGTCTTTCTACAAAACGTCGCAATCCATTTGTCCAGACTTCGACACCTCCTATGGAGTGGATATGTCCGAGAGGCAAGCGAGGCCGTAAAACAGATGATTGCCCAGTTGGATCAGCATCCCGGATGCCGCAATGCCCTCAGCAAAATCAGGCGCCTCTACGAGCTGATTGGCAATCTGGACACTTACCTCCTCCAGAATGAAACTTCTATCGTCAACTACTGTCGGCGATACTGGTCCGGCCTGCCGATATCCAGTTCACCGGCTGAAAGTGCCGCCAACAGCCTGGTCAATGCTCGGATGAACAAGAAGCGTCAGATGCGCTGGTCGCCAATTGGTGCTCATCGGGTTCTTCAGGCCCGAGCCGCCGTCGCGGATGGTCGACTTAAGAAGGCAAAGCTTAATCTTGCAGCGTGACCCCACGTTTTTCCCGCTCCCAACCAAACGGCCGCATTCTTACAATTACGTGCCAAGCGAGAGGAGGATCAGCAAGCGGTCGAAATGGCGGCCTTTGAACATCGTGACGTCTCCGGAAAATGGACACAGCTTCATGCCAGATCGCCATTATCGAAAAATTTGCGACAGGCCCCCCAGCACTCATCTTAATTCTGCCGGAAGATGTTCCGGCAGCAAGTCATACTCTGGAGGAGATTGAACAGCCGTCGTGCTCAATCTTTTGCCAGCCCGCAGCATATCAAGCGCTTCTTGACCCAGCCACCAGGACTGCACTTTTTCGAATTTCTGCTTCCTCAACGCGGCCTGAAAAGCTCGCATCATCGATTGCGCGAACTTTGACGTGTGCATCGTTTTGATGCTCCCTGGCAAAAGCGTATTGTCATCCCAGATTCCGGCAAGTGTCATTTCCACGGACTCCTCATTGAATCCATTGTAGACGCTCCATCTTTTCTGCCCAAACGTGTCCGGGTCCTCGCTTATATAATGGCCAACGTGCAGACGTCCTTCTCGCGGAACAATGAGGTAAGAAATAGAGCCGCTTGCCGTCTCATGCGTGGCAATTCCTGGCTGCGGTAAGTCCCCACCGGATAAGACGGGAGGGTTTTCCGTATCGTGATTGCCAACCCGGACAAAGCCGATATCTCCGGCTGCTTCGAGGGCAGAAATAATTGGCCTTATGTCGTTCGGTGTCGCAAAGAAAAGAATCTGCTTCATCATTTTACCTTGGGTATTAGGATAAGCTGGTCATTCGGGAACGCGGCTCTTATTCGAGCTGCGTTGGCTAGTTCTCTGTCTGTGAGCGTGACGCCATCCGCCAAAGTGTCGACGGTCTGCACACGTATAGTCTGGGCTCCCTTGCGCGCGGTGATGTCGACATAGGTCCCGCCTTTGGTGCTTCCCTTAACGGCTATACTAGGCGGTGGAGGAATGTATTCCTCCGGGCCATATCCGCCTCCCTGTATCTGATATCCTTTTGCTTCATAGCCTTTGGCAATGTTAAAATTCTGACGGCGTGTAGCTGCAGAACCCCATCGACCTCCCACACCATCATAAAGGTAGTGACGCTGGCTGGCGGTTAATGCCTCAAGGCCCAGCGGGTCAACCCAGACGGCGGGATTCTGAACATATCCGTGCGGCCGGTCTCCTCCTATCAGCCCGATCGGATCAGGCGACCCATACTGCCCAGTCAAGGGATCATAATGCCGGTTGCGATTATAGAACAACCCTGTCTCGGCGTCTTCATATTGGCCGGGAAACCGCCAAGGGCAGACAAGGGCGTCGGGTTGGCGATCATGCTCCGGCTTGGCTGCAAGATTGCCGAAAGTGTTTACGATGCGTACTTCTCCCCAGACATGATGATCGGCCGCCCAGACGAGGCTGCCTCGTCGGTCGAACATCTCCTTCGGTGTACCGAGATGATCGCAGACCACCGGAAAGAGGGTAGCCTTCTCCAACACTGTGCCGTCCGGGAGTTTCGCGCCGACGGGCAGCTCCTTGGCCAGGAGACGGTGGGAGGCTGTGTCGTCGTCGCTCTCGCCACCCTCGAAGTACCATATCGCTGCTTCGTCCCATGCGACGTGCCCGTCGAGGCGCAACGGCGCCTCGGCCACCATATGGGCGCCATCCCAAAGATAGCTCGTGCCGATAATCGGAAGAGCGTTGTCGCTACCCGGCGCCTTGCCGGGGCCGATGGCCGTCCGTGCCGGTTGGGGCGCTCCGTCACCGCCAACATGGTTCGGCCAGCGCATCGCCGCTCGTTGCCGCTCTTCCTCGGGGAAGCGCCGCACTTTTGAGACGCGGCGGCCGAACGGATCGTAGCGGAACAGCCATTCTTCGCCATCCAGCCGCTTTGCCGCAACCAGTCGGTCATGCACGTCCCAGCGATAGCGCCAGCGTTCGGGGCGGAATCCATCCCGCTCGACGCGCCGCTCCACCAAACGCCCGCATGCATCATGCTCAAGCTGGATCTTCTCGCCCTTCGGCCCATGCGCAATCTGAACGACGCCACCCGATGTCCGCTGCCAACCGGAAGGTTTTTGCGCCGGCGTGACAGTGCCGAAGGCCGTGTCAAACGATGGGCCATAGCCCGAGGTCGTGCTGGAAAATGGGGTTGATGACGAGGCGCCGGCAAGGTTGCGCGCCGCGTCGTAGCTGAATCTCTCCGCGCCGCGCGCGCCTTCCGCCGAGACGAGCTGCCCGTTGTCGTCGTGGTCGAAACGGATTTCGCCCCACATACCATCATCGATACGAACGGGAGCGAAGGCACGATCATATTCGTAGACGCGGTTGACGGTTCCGCTGCGTCGGGGAGTGCCCTCACCGGAGGGCACATTCCAGCCGAGGCGGGAAATGCCGAGATCAACCGGGCTCTTCGGCCCGGCCGACTGCGCAATCAGTTGGCCAGCCTCATCGTAGCGCTGCGCGAGGCCGAAGCTGCCAATCTCTCTATGGGTTTCACGGCCAAGCACATCGTGCGTGAAGGTGATCTTCGTTTCGCCTATGACCATCTTCTCGACCGCGCCAAGCGGATCGCGGAGATATTCGACTACACCACCGCCAAGGCCGGTGATCTCACGCAGGATGCGGCTACCCATCGCATCGCGCTTCGACCGAATGCGTTTGCCGTTCAGTGTCTCGCCGGTGATGCGGCCGTTGCGGTCACGCTCGAACGCGACCAGCGCAGCACGATTCTCTGCCTGGATCAGCAAGCCGCGCCCGTCGTACCAGAAGCGGGTCACGTCCTCAGGCGCGCCTTTCGCGTCGAAGCTCTCAATGTGGGTGACAAGGCCGGATTTGTCGTAACCATAGACGAGTCTGGCGCCGTCAGGCTTGATCTTTTCAACGACTTGACCGACGGCATCGCGACGATAGGCCGTAATTCGGCCGTCAAAATCCTCCTCCTCGACGACACGACCGGCAGCATCGCGGCCGTAACGATAGACACAGCCGCAGCCATTGGTAACGGCGATGATGCGGCCCTCGATGTCGTAATCGAAGGAGAGGACGCCGCCCTTCGGATCGGTGATGGATTGCAGGATACCGAAGGCACCGTTGCGATAAGTCCATGTCCGGCCTTCGCCATCCGTGACGGAGGCGACCAAACCCTGCCCGTCGAAACTGCGTGTCGCCGCAACCCCGTCGGGCCGAATGACTTTCGACGGTGTATCGAAGCCGCCGGCTCCTGCCCTGTATTCGCGGCGCGTTGCCCGCCCGGCCGGATCGATGACAGCGGTCAGCCGATTGAAGGAATCGTACTCAAAGCGCGTCGTATTGCCCTTGGCATTCGTTAAGGATTTAAGGCGGTTATATTGATCCCAGACGCGCCGCTCTATTGCGCCGTTCGGCAAGCGAGTTTCGATAACATGGCCCCGCCCATCGCGTGTCAGATGCGTCGTGTTGCCTTCGGCATCCTTCTCGGCAACGACATTGCCCCGTTCATCATGCTCGTATGTCTTGCGGTTGCCGGCACCGTCGATAACGATCATCAGTTCGCCATTGTCGCCCCAGCCGTAAATGGTTGATCGTCCCTCGGCGTCGGTGATTTCCTTCACATTACCGTGGATGTCGTATCGGATGCGCTCTGCATTGCCGTTTTGATTTGTGGTCGATATGCGGAAGCCATACCGGTCGTAGACGTGGGCAATTGTTCCGCCGAGTGCATCTGTCTCGGCCGTGACATTCTCGTTTTCGTCATATTCGAATGTCTGCGCGGACCGTTCGTTTCCGCCGGGCAGGTAGCGCGTTGCACCCTCTCGATATTCGAAGCGGTCTCCATTCCAAATGCCATTCGTGTGCGTCTGGATCACGCGCCCCGCCCGGTCGTAAGTGAAATGGGTCTCCGATTGTCGCGTAAGATTGTGCCAGAGGGAGATCAGATCGGCATCGGCCTGCCAGTGGTAGCGTACCGACATGCCGAACGCGCATGTCGCCTCGGTCATCCTGCCACTGGCGTCGTAGCTGTACCGCGCAAGCTCCAGTTCCGAACCATCGACGCCAAGCAAGGTAACAAGGGTGCGCCGGCCATGAGCATCGTTTTCGAAAGTCAAAGAAAGCCCGTCGGGGCCTTCGAGCTTTTCGAGCCATCCATTTTCAGAGCGGATGAACGAAATTGCGTTGCCGTTCAGATCCTCGATCTGCTCAAGTCGGTAGATACCGTCATCATATTGCTTGAACTGTTTTACTATTCCGCGGTCCTTCAGCACCAATTGCTTGAGCCACGGTGCCTTAAGTTCAAGATGTGGGTAGGCGGGATTGATGGAGGGCAGGAAATTGAACGGCCGATCGAACAAGATCACTTTGCCGCTGGCGTCATGGAAAAGTAGCCTGCCGCGCTCGGGGTTGGAGAAAACCTCGTCAAACATGGAAATCTGGCAAGGTCCGATGGGGCTAGCGTAGTTCTGCGGCAGCGCAAGCTTCAGGCCCATATAGCGAGCACCATCGAAGGCCAGTGTTCCGGGGATCAGAAAATCGCGCCACGTCTCGAGATATTCGCCATTGGCAACGGATACCGGCTCGCCGACGGTCGTTGATGTCGTCGACGTCGTGGTTGCGCCTTCGTCTGCTGCTGCGGCCGACGGACCTGCGCCCTTCAATGCGCCCCTTGCCAATCCGACGAGTTTTCCCGCGCCATAACCGGCCGCCATGTCACCGACAGGCTCTCCCCAATTCCCATCCGATGCTTGCTGGGCCATATGCGGAAGGGCAAAAATAATCGCATTGACGGCGTTCTTACCGCGATTGGCTAAGTTGTCGCCGGCTTCCTTAGCCATTCTTTGGCCTTCCGCCTGCAGCTCCGGGTCAGGAGACTGCATCAGCTCGCCGGCGGCCGCACCTTTGCTGAGGTCAGAAACCGTATTCCCGGCTCCCTGAACTAGACTCCAAGCGCCTTGCAGCAGACGCAGCGGCGCCTTGGCGATACTAATCAGATTGTCCTTGGTTGTATAAACGGGATAGCCGTTTTCGTATTTTTCGATATCCCTGTCGATCATAGCAAGATGTTCTTGCCGTGACATAGGCTCGACCGGAGACATCATCACATCAGGGCCGGCCAATGCACTCGCGGTCTCTTCCATCCTTGCTCTATATTGTTCGTCCGTTTCGTTTTCGAGATGCTTCTTTATGTCTCTCAACCGACCGAGAATCTCGTTTCGCTGCTCACGGTGCGCCTCATCTTCCGCGGCTGTTGCACCTGCGACAAGCACCGCTTTACCGTTGGCCTGGTCGACGCTCTTATTGGTGTGCGAGATCTGTCTTTCATTCGTGCTGACGCCATTCTTATCGATGTAGTCACCGGTCTGCGGATTGTAATTTGTCTCACCACCGTCAGCCACGAAAGACCCCTGAGTTCAATGAGTTACATTTCAGTTGCGACGCAACGATTTGAATTCATGATACTCGGCATGAGATCTGCCGAAGGTATCTTGCGATGGGCACCGCTCAATGCTGCGCGCTACTGTGATGCGGGTAAGCGCATCAACTACGCGCGACCGAGTTCACCTTCACGCCGCAAAAAGTCTGCTCCCCAGGAATAGTGTGCAGGATCCAGAAAGGATCGAAACTCCACTCCGACAGGCTCTCTGTCATCAGGAAACAGGAGCGTGAAATTATCCTTTTGATCCTGCGGCAGAGCATTCCATTCCGAGCTGCCTTTTTCGACGCCCTTTTCCAGAAAGAGATGATAGGGACGGGTCATGAAAAGGATCATGTCGCTGTCGCCAAATGTCAGGACATACCGGTCGGCAAACGATTCCGCGGCACGCAAATTCGAATCCGGAATCATGTCCGCTATTGGCGTGGAGGCACTTATGTCGAGATCAAAAAAGGCCATCTTGCCGCCGATCACGATCACCCACCGGCAATTGTCGACAAGCAGCTCGGCTTCGCCGCGCAGACCACTCAGGCCCACCACCAGCATGCTTCCGAAGGTGTTCTTGATTTCAGCCAGAGCGGGCAACCCGATTTCTTTATCAAGATCAAGCATCAGTTCTTTCCAAACATATCAATGCCGATTTCCATGATCTCGTGATAACCAAGGTTTTGACCAGAGATCTCGTCATGAAGCATACGAGCTTGCTTCTTGTTCAAACTCAGGGCCTTGACGACATCCCTGAACTGACTGTTCTGGGCTTGATTGTTACCCGGCGTGCCACCATTGCCCGCGAGCAAGATGGGAATATCGCCCTCTGATTTCTCGGGCTCGATAGGTCCAGGATCGGGTCTGTTGATCCATGCGGGATCCCGATGACTGCACGTCGCCCATCCCTCGGAAAAGACAAACGAAGATGCGACATCCACATGAGCAGGACCAAGATAGCCCGGTATCGTAACGCCTTTCTTGACACCCGGCTCGTGACCGGTTGATGTCGCACAACGGGAATTGAGTTGAAAGTCGAACTTGCCATTGTTGCGGACGGACGTCGAATAGCGGATCGCGGTATCCAGGAACGCCACGGACGAATAAGCGACGGGAACGACGCTTGAGCCTACCGGTGTCCAGCAAACGTCGGGGGATGTTGAAGCGATGACATTAGACGCGCATTTTCGTGCGGAAATGTTCGCGAGGCTCATGCGGCATCCCCCTCTGCAAGGTGCGTTGCACTGGTACCAGCCGGAAACCTTTGCCGCTGAATGATTGCGCGGTCAAAGACGTCAGGTTCGAAGTTGACGCGCCAAGAGAGAAAGATGCGCCAATCGCGCTGATGCCGCCCGGCAAAATCCAGGAAAACCGTGTCGAGAGCCATCGGAGCGCGTAACGGCTCCCGGTTCTCGCCGACAAATTCTACAAGCGTCTGCTCGTGCGGAAGACGGAAGCGCACCGGCTCTTCTCGTTGCGCAAGACCTGTCAGCACGACCTCTTCCCCTCCAATCAAATAGGGACTGATGATCAGGTCTGGATGCGCGGAATTATGGTAGGCAAACGAATAGTCGGTCGGCCACGCCGGCCAGGTTGTGTCGATCCACTTCTGGTCATAGGTACCGCCCAAAGGGCGTCTGGGCAGCCACGCCGGCGGAATGGGGCCTAAACCTTGAGGCTTATAGACGGCATACGGATCGGCGATCGGGTCATCGACATCTTCGATCTGCGGCGCAGGGACCGTCTTCGTGTGGTCGGTCCATTCCCGATCGATCTTGCCGCGGCCAAGCGGATTGTAGTGGCTCGTATCAAAGAGAGGATTGCCGTCGTCATCCTCTCCCATCGCAATTTCGCCGCCGTAGGCGTACTCGTAGCGCAGCGGCAATGATGACACCGGCTCGGGCTCAGAAAGTTCCCAATAACGAAAGTGCTTTCGATACTGCGGCCAATTCTTCGCTTCCTCCGTATTCAATTCGCGCTTCCAGACCGGACGCCACTCGCGCGGGCCGGTGACGCGGAGCTTTTTGGCGAAAATGGCCGCCCCAGCTCTGTTTATTGCGACCCCGCATTCCCATGCCGGCCGAACTCGACCGTCGGGCGTGCGGGCCACCGCATTGATAATCAGGTCGGTTGCTGGCTTATGGGGCACGAGATCGGAAGGATGCCACAGCGAGCTCACGTTGACGGCGCCGTGGCATTTGTCGGTAAACACCATCGGCGCCTGTTCTTCCGCCACCATCAAGCGGCTGGATGGATCAAACTCGTAGGTTGCCTTGACAATGATGATGCCGAACTCGCGATCCTCGTTATCGCGGCTGTAATAGCGAAAATTCGGATAGGGCGTGAAATTTTGCAGTTCCGGCATCGCTCGATCTCAGTTGTGGTCGATCATCGCCGAGGTGACCTGCACGTGGCTCTCACCCTCGATATAGACCTTTACGCCCTTCAGCAGGATCGTCCCATCATCCTTCATGATCAAGATGGACTTTGGCGGCTGTTCGTTGCCATCTTTGTCAACACCGCCGCCCACACCAATAAACAATTCCTTGCCAATCATGACATTCTTGGTGTTGCCGACCGATTGACTGTAGACGTCACCGACCGTAACGACCTTGGCAACACCAACCTGTTCCGTCTGCGCAATACCCACGCTCGTGTTCTGCATCCTGCTGACGAGCGTATTGAACACACCTTGTCCGATCATCGAACTAACCTGAGATGCGAGGTCGGCCCCTGCCGCATTCATCGACGCTCCACCTTCGCTGCGCAGATCACCAACCTTGGCGTCGTTGATGCCACCGCGCACGCTGTCCATGGATGGAGCCATGGCTCCGAGCGCAGAGGCGGCCATCAGGGCGGCATGCGCACTCGCATCGGAGACCGCAGACATGCCAGAATCTTCACCGCCGCTCGCCGACTGGCTCCCGACGGAAGCCAAGGCGGCGTCCGCTGTCCTGTTTCCATCAGATGGGCTGTTAGAAATCGCGGAGGATACGATACTCATCGCCTGGCCTAGCATTCCGGCGCTCTTCGCGGCAAGATTTGCCAGCAAGCCACCGGCAATGATGTTGGCTATACCGCCGACACCGCCGACGACCATGTTCAATCCGCCACCCACCTGATGGCTCATATTGGCGCCGACTTCCAACGACTTGTTTGCTCCGACGGAATGAAGAGCATTGGAGTCGACACGGCTGGTCTGATTGTTTTTCACCTTGACCGTCTGATCCCTCTGAGCATGAAAGAACTGATTTTCCCGCCCCGGCGCGTCTTCGGTCGAATATTCGTTAAAGCCCGTGCCGTCCCCTTTGTAGGTGTTACTTCTAATAACTGTCTTCGTCTTGTGAGCCGGCAAGCCGTACGGCACGCCGTTGCTCGGGTTCGGCACCACGCCGGTGACAAGCGGCCGATCCGGATCGCCGTCGATGAAGGCGACCATGACTTCCATGCCGATGCGGGGAATGACCTGGCCGCCCCATGTGCCGCCGGCCCAGTTTTGGGCAACGCGTACCCAGCAGGTGTCCGATCCATCCTTCTTGGCGCGGCGATCCCAAGGATACCAGAGCTTGACGCGGCCGTATTGATCCGGATGGATTTCCTCTCCTGGGGGACCGGCGACAATTGCGACCTGCGTGCCGCGGATGCGCGGGCGCTCGGTTGTGCGATGCGGCGTCATCGGCACGCGCGACGGCACGGCTTCGAATTCGTTGCTGTATTCCGGCTGATCTGCATTGGTTTCGTAGGAGGGATCAAGTGCGACATGGGTTGCGCGCACGATCACGTGTTCCTCGTAGGCATGCTCCGGATGGGCCACTTCATAGGGCGTGAAGCGACGCCCTGCCTCCAATATGCGTGAGGTCGACCGCCCGACGACGCGATCATGGTCGGCCTCGCTTGCCTGCATACGTAGCTTCTGCGCCCTTTCAGCCTCCGCGACTGATGAGATGCGAGCCGGATATTCATAGAGCTCCCGCTTCATAGCCCCCGGCATCTGCACCAGGGAGGGCGTTGTCGTTCCGGGCACCATCTGCGGCGTCTCGAAATTCCAGTCACCGCCGGCCCGTTGGCCGGGGATAAAGGCATAGTGCCGCATCCACTCGGTGATATGATTGCGGTCCGTCGAGCCCTGGGCAAGACGAACCATGCTCTCGCCTTGCGCGGAAGGAGATGGTCCAGCCCATGAATTGGCGCCATCGGCGACATGCAGCCTATGACTGCCGTTTTCATGCGAAAACCAATAGAAGAGACCGTCTTCCTCGAAGCGGCGTGTCAGATAATCCAGATCCGTTTCGTTCCATTGCACCGAATAATGCTGTGGCGGCGGCGATGATACAACACCGGAGACGTCAGGTGCCGGAATTCCATGTTCGGAAAATAATATCTCGACAACGTCGATGCTGGTCTTGTCCATCCAGATGCGGCAGTCAGAACGCTGCGACAAAAGCCACATCTGGGGCTTCAAGACCATCGAATAGGAGCGCAGACCGCGCGTGACAGGTGGCCCCTCCTGCAGGCTCGTCACAAGACCGTTGAAGGGACGGCGAACGCCGTCACCGTCATCTTCAGCCTGCCGAACGTCGATGGAAACATCGACGAGACGGCCAATCAAATCCTGCGGTTGAATGATTTCGCGCTTGGCGCGCACGGAAAGCTGGATGTCGAAAAGCGATGATACGCCTTCCGTTATCACCACTCGCTCCGGAAGGAGTTGGTCCGTTCCCAGCGGCGAAATGACTCGGAGATTTCGGGTCGCCTGGATGAAATCATTGGCCGAAGGCTGATCGTTCATCTGCGCTTATCCTACCAGTGAACTTGCAGAGCCCGTCTTGCCGGCGCTGCCGACCACCTGCTTACGACCGCCGACGAGATAGGCGATCTGGTACAAGGTGCCATTCGGCACGGTCTCGCGCATGCTGGGACCATAGAGCGCTTCCGGCGTCAGGATCTTGCCGATATCGGCGCGCGAGGCGACCGTACCGAGCAGATAAGCACCGCGCACCATGTAGGTCCGGACCTCGCCATCTGTCACCGTATAGTTGAACTGAGCGACAAAGACCGAATGACGGTTGATGTCCATCTCCCGGATGATGTGGGGTTCATTGTTTCGCAGCCACACCTGCAGCCAATGCGTCAAAGACATCTCATTGGCTTTTTCGGCAAGCGTTCGAATACCCGATGCAAAAGCACCCGCGGCCTGGTTCCGGGCGGCATATTCGCGCGGACCTCGCGGCCAAGAGAAATAATCATAGGAAGGACCGCGGCCCGCTCGCTTGATCGGCGGAAGGTCGGTCTGCTTCACCGGCTCCATTTGCAGCGCCGGCGATGAAACGGAAAAATCTACCATGGCGACCTCGATGAAAAAGGTTGTCGAAAATATTCAAATCCCAGCCGCTGCAGCGATCTGGCATCGGACACGGTTCCGGCGCGCTGGTGCCAACGCGCCGGAAAGCGATGCTGAACTCAGGCAGCCTTGGTCGTTGCCAGGTCGTAGGACGCGATCATCGGCGACTGCGGTGTCTGCGAGTCGTCGTAAGGCGTGTACTTCACTTCCATCTTGGTGAAGTTGAGCTTGATCGTCTCGACTGGACGGTCGCCATTGGAATCGACCGAGTAGCTGGCGATCAGCGTGTTGGTCAGCGTGTACTCGATGTAGGTATCGCCCGGGTTGCCGGTCGTTACCAGATGGATCACGGCCTGCTTGCCGGTGCGGCCCGAGCATGCTTCCTGGAACAGCTTCGTCGACGAGGAATCGCTGACCTTGGTCAGGATAACTTCCGAAACGGTCGGCTCGGAAGCTTCGCGGTTCGCAGCCGAGCCGGCTGAGGTCTTCATATTGCGCGAGACATTCCAGTGGATGACTTCGATGTCCATCCACTTCTTGTGCTGCTCGTGGGTTGCATCACCCTGAATTCCGTCGATCTGCAGATAAATCGGCATGCTCTCAACTCTCCTGTTGGAATTTGAATTTCGCCTTGTCGCTGCGAGGCGGTTTGCCTTTCCGTCTAATGCCGCATCCGGGCGCTGTGTTCGTCCGGGGCTGCCTTATTCGCCGTGCCGCCTTCCTCGGGGCCAACGAATTCATTGTCGCCCACCGGATCCTCCTTGACGAGAAAGCGGTGATCGCGAAAGCTGATAGTAATGCCCCCGACCTTTCGCCCCTCTGCAACCGCATCGAGGAAGAAGGTCGAAAGCTCGGGCAGAAGATCGCGTCCGATCATGGTTTCAATAGCGCGTGCACCCATTTCGCTCGCCTTGGCACGGCCCACCAGTACGTCGCGGGCTTCTGAGGCAAGCGTAACGCTTGTGCCGTAGGAAAGCGCGACGCGATCGCGGATACGGCCGATCTGGATGTCGACGATCCCGCTCAGCGTCTCGCCATTCAACGGCATGAAGGGCAGAACGGTCGTGCGGCCGACAAAGGCCGGCTTGAAGTGCTTCTGCAATTCGGGAAGCAGCAGCGCTTCCAGCGCCTCGCCCTCGGGCATGGTCTCCGGATCGGCGGCCAGGGCGGCCAACAATTCCGAGCCGGTATTGGCGGTCATCACGATGGTGGTGTTCTTGAAATCGATGTCGCGGCCCTCGCCGTCGCGTAGCGTTCCCTTGTCGAAGACCTGATAGAAGACTTCCTGGACGCCCGGATGCGCCTTGTCGATCTCGTCCAGAAGCAGCACGCCATAGGGACGACGGCGAACGGCCTCGGTCAAGGTGCCGCCCTCACCATAGCCGACATAGCCGGGCGGCGATCCGAGCAGCAGCGAAACCTTATGCTCCTCCTTGAACTCGGACATATTGATGGTCGTCAGATATTGACTGCCGCCATAGAGAAGATCGGCCAGCGAGAGAGCCGTCTCGGTCTTGCCGGTTCCCGACATGCCTACGAGCAGGAAGACGGCGGGCGGGCGGCGCGGGTCGGAAAGGCCGGCGCGTGCGGACCGCATCGCGGCCGAAATCCGCGCAATCGCGTTATCCTGTCCGAGCACGCGCTCCTTCAGCCTTGCATCAAGCGTCTTGACCGTCTCGACCTGGTCAGACAAGAGCTTGCCAACGGGAATGCCAGTCCAGCGCGCTACGATCCCGGCGATCACTTCCTTGTCGACCACGCGGGGCACGAGAGGGGTTTCTCCGGCAACGTCGGCAAGGCTGCGCTCGGCCTGCATGAGGGCTGCGCGAGCAACGTCGACGGATGAACCATTGGGCTGGAAGAGAGCGACATTGTCGCGGCGCAGGCGAACGCCATCTTCGGCCACTCGACCATCGGGATCGGCGAGCGCGGATTCGATACGATCGGCTTCGGCCGACAGCCTAATTTCAGCGTCGAGCTTGGCCTGCAACCGCTCGATCTCATCGACCGCTTCGCCCTTTTCGCGTTCGATAATGGCAAGACGTTCGACGATATCTGGGGTCGGCGGCTCGGCGGAAAGGGCAGCGGCTTCGACCTCCAGCATCTCCAACTCGTTGCGCAACTCCTTCAGCGCCTCTGGAACGGTCTGCCGAGCCAGTGAGACGGCTGCCGCGGCGGTATCGATGAGGCTGATCGCCTTGTCGGGCAATTGCCGCGCCGGAATATAGCGTGCCGAGAGGCGGACAGCCGCCGCGAGAGCTTCGTCGCGAATGCGTACCTTATGGTGTGCCTTGAAGCTGCCCACGACGCCACGCAACATGCGGATTGCCGTTTCCTCGTCGGGCTCAAGCACCTGAACGGCCTGGAAGCGTCGGGTCAGCGCCGCATCCTTCTCGATGTAGCGCTTGTATTCGCTCCAAGTCGTCGCTGCGATCGTCCTGAGCTCACCGCGCGCCAGCGCCGGTTTCAGAATATTGGCGGCATCCCCCTGCCCGGCCTGCCCGCCGGCACCGATCAGGCCATGCGCCTCGTCGATGAACAGGATGATCGGTTCCACAGAGGTCCGCACGGCCGCGACAACACCGTGCAAGCGGCGCTCGAATTCGCCTTTCACCCCGGCGCCAGCCTGCAGCAGGCTGAGATCGAGAAGAAGAATCCGTACCGGCTTTAGCGTATCCGGCACGTTGCCGGCGGCGATCTCCAGCGCCAGCGCCTCGGCAACGGCCGTCTTGCCGACACCCGCTTCGCCGACCAGCATCGGATTGTTCTGGCGGCGACGCATCAGGATATCGATCACCTGGCGCAATTCGCGATCACGCCCGATGACCGGATCGATACGACCAAGCCTTGCTTCTGCAGTCATATCCCTTGTGTACAAGCGCAGGAATTCGTTCTCGCCGGCGGCGGCAACACGTTCGGAATTCTCTCGCAATGACGATGCGCCGTCGGGAGCGGACGTTGCGTTCAACTTTTTTTCAAGCGCGTTGCGATCAAGGCCACGCAGTGATGGCGCGATGCCCCGGGCCATGATTCGCAGCGACTGGTCATCGCTCAGTGCGGTCAGAAGATCGGCGAGTGTGATGCTGTTGCGCCCACATTGAAGCGACGCGACGAGCCATGCCTCGCGCATCAGAGCGAGCAAAGTTTGAGAGAGGACCAATGCTGCGCCATCGCCTCGCGGCAGCTCGGCGATGGCGCTATCAAGCTCGGTGCGGAGCGCTGCGGAAGAAACGCTAAGTTCTTCAAACAAAGAGCTAACTTCAGATACATCCAGCAACGATAGTATCCAATGTGCGACATCGACATTTGCATGGCGATCACGTGCCGCGAGCGATGCCGCAGCCTCGAGACCGACGCGCAATGCTGGCTCAAGCGTTCTGATCAGACGATTGAGATCGATATTCGACACCTAGAAGTTTCCTCCCTCTGGTTTCATTTCAACCACACGCTCCAAATCGCGGCAACAACTAGGGCGGTTATTTCCATCCGTCCAGATGGACTACAAAAAATTTTTCACACGGTCAAAAAATGGAATCGTCATAAATCTGTTGCAGAATAGACATGGTTGACAAAGGAACATATCGGTCTAACTATCTCGCCCTCAAACGATGTAGTTCGCGATATGGAGTTAATTCCCTGCTCAACGTCAGAGATATAGAAAATCCATTTGATGAAAATGTGCCTTGCGGAGACAATATTCGCAATAATACTTCTCTGCGCGAAATATACTACAGAATAAAGGACGCGAGAAACCAGGCTCGCGCAGCAGAGCGAGGTATATCACCGGGTGAAAATATTAGCCTTTCGCCTTTTTGGACAGATGTTAGCAATCTCGGATTGCAGATTATTTCTTCGAAAAGTAAGGATCTCGAAGTATTAGCATGGCTGGCTGAGGCGGAGTTACGTCTGCGCGGTTTCGAAGGGCTGCGGGACGTCTACCATGCAATCGCGTCGCTTTTGGACAAGCATTGGGAGAAATTCCATTCCGTCGGCGCCGACGATATCGAGGAACGACTTGCACCACTTTCGGGCCTCAATGGCATCGGTGGCGAAGGAACCATCATCCAGGCGATCAGGCTGTCCCCCCTCATTCCTGGTGCCAAATTCGGCCAGTTTTCTCTTTGGGACTTCCAGCTGTCGCAACGACCCAACGAAGTCAAACGGCGCGACGAATTGAGTCAGGCAGTCCTCGAGGCAAGTACGGCGGCGATGGGTGCGCATCTTGAAACGGTCAATGGCTGCATTGCCGCCTTCGACCGGCTCGTAGCCGTTCTGAATGAGCGCTGCGGGCAGATGGCGCCGCCAAGTTCCAACACGCATAATGTTCTGCAGGAGGCAGCCTTGGCGCTTCGCTCTCTCGCCGGCATCGAATCGTCCGACGTCGCGGCCCCAATGGAATCGCAGCCAGAGGGCGGCGAGCAGACGCAAGCCCGTCCGCGCGCGTTGAGCGCGGAACAAATCGGCTCGCGCGAGGAAGCCTTCGAGCTGTTGCTTGCCATTGCGCGCTATTTCCGCCGCACCGAACCACACTCTCCGATCTCGATGTCGATCGAGACGATGGTCAAGCGCGGTCGTATGGATTTTTCCGAACTATTGGCCGAACTGCTGCCAGAGCAGCAGGCCCGCAACGCCGTCCTGACGGCGGCGGGCATTCAGCTGAGATCGAACAAGAATGGGTGAGAAATACAACCGTCTTCTGAACTTTTTGCAACCGGCCCTTTCCAAAGTTGAGTTGCGCCACATCTGAAGATCGAATTTGCCGTTGGCATGGAAGGAGAAACTTTATGGCGAGTGTTCACGAAAAGCTGGAGCGAGTGCGCAAGCCCAGGGTCCACATCAAGTATGAGGTCGAGACCGAAGGTGCGATGGTCGTCAAGGAATTGCCTTTCGTCGTCGGCGTTCTCGGCGACTTCTCGGGCAATCCGACCCAACCGCTGAAACCCTTCGGCGAGCGCAAATTCGTTCAGATCGATCGCGATAATTTTGACGACGTCATGCGCCGCATGACGCCCGGCTTGAATATCTCTGTCGAAAACACGCTGGAGGGCGACGGTTCGCAGCTCCCCGTCTCACTGAAATTCGAAAGCATGCGGGATTTCGAGCCAGGTTCCATCGTCAGTCAGGTCCCGGCACTCAAGGCCCTTCTCGATGCGCGCAACCAGCTCCGCGACCTCATGAGCAAGGCTGACCGTTCGGAAGAGTTGGAGCGGCTGCTGGAAGACGTCCTCCAGAACAAGGCTGATCTTTCCAAGCTGATGTCCGAGCTCGGATTGGCCGAAAAGCCCGCCGCAAGCTGATCATCGTCGGCGATCAGCCAAGGCCGATCGCCCAGTTCCGTTTCAAGCGGCCGGTAGCGACGGATTTCAAGCTGCATCGGTATCGCCCGCATTTCCGCAAGGATCGAAAAATGAGCGCTGAAAGCCAACTGAAGACCAAAGAGGCCGAGTTCGAGCCTGAGGAAAATCTGCTGTCGCAGATCGTGGCCGCAACCCGGCAAACTGAACCCGATCGTGCCCAGGATCTCTTGAGAACGCTGACCGATCAGGCACTCAAGGGCACGGTCACCTATGACCGCAACCTGACCGTCACGCTCAACAAGGCCATTGCCGAGCTCGACCGGAAAATTTCCCGTCAGCTTGCCGCTATCATGCAGTCGTCTGAATTCACCAAGCTGGAAGGCAGCTGGCGCGGCCTGCAATATCTCGTTAAGAACAGCGAAACCAGCGTCAATCTGAAGATCCGTGTTTTGAACGCCTCCAAGCGCGACGTCTCCAAGGATCTCGCAAAGGCCGTGGAATTCGATCAGTCGCGGCTCTTCAAGTCGATCTACGAAGACGAATTCGGCACGCCGGGCGGCGAACCCATGGGCGCCCTAATCGGTGACTACGAATTCGACAATTCCTTCGACGACGTGCAGACGCTGCAGTCGATTTCGTCTATTGCGGCCGCAGCCTTCGCGCCGTTCATTTCGGCCGCAAGCCCGCGCATGTTCGGCTTCGACGACTATCGCGAACTCGCCCGTCCGCGTGACCTGGAAAAGATCTTCGAAACGGTCGAATACGCCAAGTGGCGCAGCCTGCGTGAGAGCGAAGATTCGCGCTTCGTGACACTCGCCCTTCCCCGCGTGCTTGCCCGCATGCCCTATGGCCCCAAGACCAATCCGATCGACGACTTCGCTTTCGACGAAACCGATCATTCGAAGACTGGCGAACTCGAGCACAATTCCTACTGCTGGATGAATGCAGCCTACGTGATGGGAACGAGACTGACGGACGCCTTTGCCCAGAGCGGCTGGTGCACGGCGATCCGGGGTGCCGAAAATGGGGGCAAGGTTGAAAACCTGCCGATGCACATCTTCTCGAGTGACGATGGCGACCTCGACCTCAAGTGCCCGACTGAAGTCGGCATCACCGACCGTCGCGACGCCGAGCTCGGCAAACTGGGTTTCCTGCCGCTCTGCCACTACAAGAACACCGACTATGCCGTGTTCTTCGGCGCGCAGACGACGCATAAGCCGAAGGTTTACGACAAGCCAGAAGCAACGGCCAATGCCGCAGTTTCCGCGCGCCTGCCTTACATGATGGCCACCTCGCGCTTTGCCCATTACCTGAAAGTCATGGGCCGCGACAAGATCGGCTCCTTCATGGAAGCGCAGGACTGCGAAAATTGGCTCAACCGCTGGATCGCCAACTACGTCAACGCCAATGACGATGCCGGCGAGGAATCGCGTGCCAAGTATCCGCTGCGCGATGCGAAAGTGACCGTCCAGGAAGTTCCGGGCAAGCCGGGCTCCTACAACGCCGTCGCCTGGATGCGCCCCTGGCTGCAGATGGAAGAGCTGACCACTTCGCTTCGCATGGTCGCCCGCATTCCGAGCAAGAACTAGGAGAGGTAGCGCGGCGATCTCCTCGCCGCGCACCTTCAGTCAGCGCCATGACCGCGACAACGACGGAACCGAGAGCAACCTGGCCGCGTCAGGTGCATCGCGTGATCGCCATGATCGACGATGCGCTCAATAGGCAGGTCAATGCCATTCTGCACCACCCCGAGTTCCAGGCAATGGAAGCGCGGTGGCGCGGGCTTGCCATGCTCATGCGTCACACCGGCCGATCGGAAGAAGTGAAGGTCAAGATCCTCAGCGTCAGCTGGGCGCAATTGACGCGACATCTCGAGCGGACGACGGAATTCGACCAGAGCCATCTCTTCGAGCTGATCTACAGCCGCGAGTTCGGCATGCCCGGTGGAGAGCCCTTCGGTCTGCTGATCGGCGACTACGAGCTTTCCCCACAGGAGCCGGCCGGCGGCGATGCGATCGGGACGCTCACTCAGATCGGCATGGCGGCGGCGGCCGCCTTCTGCCCGTTCGTCGCCGCCGCAGCACCACAGGCCATCGGCCTGCAGCACTTTGACGAGCTCAATCGTGTCCAGGATTTTTCCTGGCTTACCTATGATCCCACCCGCATCCGCTGGAACGGGCTTCGCGCCCGAGAGGACTCCCGTTTCTTGGGTCTTGTCGCCCCGCGGATCCTGATGCGCGCGCCCTATGAGGCGTTTTCGCGCGAGCGCGACGATCGGTTCCCCTTCCGCGAAAGCATCGCGGCCGATGGCAGCACCTTGCTCTGGGGCAATGGCGCCTTCGCGTTCGCGATGATCGTCATCCGCAATTTCATCGAGAGCGGCTGGTTCGCCGATATTCGCGGCGTGACGCAGGACGCCATCGATGGCGGCATGCTGAGCACTGAAGAGCTCGCGCCCTATGATCTCGGCATCGAAAGCAACGGGTTGTCGCAGCAGGCTCCCGTCGAGATACGGCTGACCAGCGGGCAAGAGCAGCAGCTGTGTGAGCTCGGCATCGTGCCCGTGGCGACCACTTACCTCTCATCCTCGGCGATCTTCAATTCCAATCAGTCGCTGCATGCGCCGCCGCATTATTCGAGCGAGCACGCGCGGCAAAATGCCCGCATTGCGGCGATGCTGCAGTATGTGCTCTGCGCCTCGCGCTTCTCGCACTACCTCAAGGTCATCATGCGCGACGACATCGGCAAGCTGGCCGATAGCGCTTCTATCGAACGCAAGCTGAACAACTGGCTGTCGACTTACACGCTTGGCAATGACGACGCGGACCTGTCGCTGCGCACGCGCTTCCCGCTGCGTTCGGCCGGCATCAGCGTCGATGAAATCCCGGGCAAGCCAGGCATGTTCGCTTGCACGGTGCGGCTGCAGCCGCATTTTCAGCTCGACGACGTTTCGACAAGTTTTCACCTCATCGCGGAGACGGCGAATGCGACCTATGCATTCTCCCGCCCCGCGAACATGCAAAGGATGTCTGCATGACGCTCTCCGCCAGGGTTGCCGAAGCTCTTAGCGAAAATGCGCTCGATTATGCCATTGAGCAGGCGAAGGCACATGTCAAAGCGGCGCCAACAGACAAGGATGGCCGGCATATTCTGATTGATCTTCTGATTCTTGCGGGTGATTACGCGCGAGCCGATGCGCAGTGCAATGTCGCGACGACATTCGCGCCGGAGGACATGATGGGCTTCGCCATACTGCGCAATCAGCTTCGCGCAATGGCTGCGCGTTCGGCCTGGTTCGAGGAAGCGGCGCTGCCAGAATTCCCGAACGGCCCGACGGCGCTCGATCAGGCGGCAATGAAGGTGGCGATCGCCGATCGCGACCATTCTTCGGATGCGGCCGCGGCGTTGCAGTCCTTGGAGGAAATCAGGGGCGAGCGGTCGATGAGCTGGAATGGCCAGCTCGTTTCGGACTTTCGCGATCTCGATGATCGCATTCCGCATGCCCTCGAAGTTATCATGACCGGCGGCTCCTATTTATGGATCGACTTTTCCCGGATTGCCGCGCTTCGCATCGAGCCGATCGCGCGCCCACGCGATCTTGCCTTCCGCACGGCCAAGCTCGAACTCGTCGACGGGGCAAGCGCGCCCGTGCTCCTGCCGGCGATCTATCATGGCACGACAGGTGCAAAGCTGCTGCTTGGCCGCGAGACCGAATGGGTCGACGAGGCGACGGGCATTGCGACCGGCCGCGGCCAGAAATGCTTCCTTGCGGGCGACGATCTCGTTTCCTTCCACGATCTGAAGTCGCTGGAGATCGCTCCAAGCTCTGCCGAGACGAGGCGTGCCGCCCATGGCTGATCCGTTAGAGCGCTACAGGCCGCGGGAAAGGATCGTCGCGAGGTCGATCATCGATCGACTGATCGACGAGGACCCCGATCGCCTGCAGGATCCGCCACTGACACAGGCCGAACAGCTACGCGAACTGCGCGAATGCATTCGCCGCGACCTTGAGGCACTGCTTAACACGCGCCGCCGCCCGACTGCGCCGCCCTCGATTTACGATGAATTGGGCGATGCGCTGGTATCGTTTGGTGTCGACGGCATGGTCTCGGCAAATCTCGTCACCGATGAAGCCAAAAGCCGTCTCGCGCGGCTGATCGAGCGGCGTATCGCGCTGTTCGAGACGCGGCTTTCCGATGTGCAGGTCAGCATCCTCAAGAGCCGCGGGAGCGGCGAGCGCGCACTGAGGCTGCGCATCCACGCGACCTTCCGTGTGCATGAGGGCATGCCGCCGATCAGCTTTGAATCGACGATCGATCCCTCGACCCAGCGCTTCCTGGTGGAGGCCAATAATGGCTGACGGTTTCCTGCAGCGTTATAATGACGAGCTGGCTGCAATTCGTCGGCGTGCCGCGCGTTTTGCCGACGCTTTCCCGAAAATTGCCGGCCGACTACGCCTGACGGGCGAGGTTGCCGACGATCCGCATGTCGAACGGCTGATCCAGAGCTTTGCCTATTCGGCGGCCCGCGTGCGCCAGAAGCTCGACGACGAGTTTCCGGAATTGACGGACGGGCTGCTGGAAACACTCTATCCGCACTATCTGGCACCGTTGCCCTCGATGAGCATCGTGCGCTTTACGCCGAGCAGCACATTGGCATCCGTCCAGACCGTGCCGCGTCACACCGAAATCTTCGCAGAGCCGATCGGCAGCGAGAGCTGCCGCTTTCGCACGACACAGGATACGCAGGTTGCGCCGATCGAGATCGCCACGGCTTCGCTGACCGGCCACCCGATTAGCGCGCCGCCGTCTCCTCATACGGGTGCCGCCGGCTGTCTACGCCTGTCGATCCGGGCACGGGATGCCAACAGGCCGCTGAGCGAGATCGGCGTGGACAGGCTGCGGCTCCATATCGGTTCGTCCTGGCAGCAGGCCGTCGCCATCCACGAGCTTCTCGTCAATCACACGCTCGGCATCGCGCTTGCTCACCACGCCGACGACCGAGCCCCTGTGATGCTGCCGGCCAAAGCACTTCGCCCCGTTGGCCTCGAGCCGGACGAAGCGATCCTGCCCTATCCAAGCTCAAGCTTTACGGGCTATCGTTTGCTGACGGAATTCTTTGCCCTGCCGCAGAAATTCCTCTTCATCGATATCGTTGGCCTGAAGGCCTGGCGTGGCGAAACGCTGGAAATCTTCATCTATCTCGATGAAACCAGCGCCAAGCTGGAGCGCGCCATTTCCGCCCGTGACTTCGTCTTGAATGCCACTCCCATCGTCAACCTGTTTCGCCAAAACTGCGAACCGATTGCGCTCGACGGCACGCGCACGGAATATCGCGTGCTGCCCGATGCCAGGCGGCAGAAGACGCGTGAGATTTATGCGATCGAGAAGGTGCTCGTATCCGCGCGCACCGGAGACGAGGAACAGTGCCAACCCTTCTTCGGACGCAGCCTGAAGGGCGGAGCCTCATCACTTTTCTGGCAGTGCGCGCGCCGTTTCGATGCCGACGACCACACCTCGGATATGGAAATCACGTTCGTAGACCGCGCTCGCCGGGCAAGCGGTCCCCTCGACAAGATCGCCAGCATCGATGCGCTGTGCCTCAACCGCGAACTGCCGGAGCAACTGCCTTTCGGCGGTGGCCATCCCTATCTGCAGCTGGCCTCCGGCAGCGAAGCTGTCGGCTCGGTCGAAGCCCTGATGGCACCCACTCCCTCGGTGCGGATGAATGAGCAGCAAGGGCGCAACTGGCGGCTCATGTCGCATCTCCAGCTCAATCATCTTTCCATCTTCGACAACGACGGCGCCGCACTGAAGGATATTCTGTCGCTCTATGCCTTCAGGGATAGCCGCGAAACCAGACTGCTTGCCGACGCTCTCGTCCGGGTCGAAGCCAAAAGCTCGATGACGCGGCTTGGCGGCGGCGGGATGGTGACGGGTACGGATATCCGGCTGGAATTCGATCCGGCCGCCATCGACAGACCCTCGGCCTATCTCTTCGGCAGTGTCCTCGATCGGTTCTTCGGGCTTTACACCTCGATCAACAGCTTCACTCGCCTTTCCATATCGATGAAAGGGCAATCGAAACCAATCGCCGTCTGGCCGGCTCGTGCCGCCGAACGGCCCTTGTTGTGACGAAGAGGTGATCGGAAGCAATGGACCAGTTTCGGCCAGATGATAGCGAAATGCTTGCTGCGCTGCTCGAGCGCGACCCCGGTCGCTTCGAACCGTCGACGGCGTTTCGCGTTGCCCAGCACGCAGCTAGCGATCATCTGACCGTGTCCTCACCCGTCGGCGTTTCGCCGGCGCCACTTGTCGTCAGCGACTTCAAGCATAAGGGCGCGACAGGAACGGTCAAGGCCAGCATGGCCGGCTTGCTCGGCCCGCTCGGCGCAATGCCGCCGAGCTACAATGAGCTCGTCATGCGCGAAGAACGCAATCGGGCTCATGGCCTTTCAAGCTTCTTCGATCTCTTCACAAGCCGCCTCGCCGAGCTCTTCGTCGATGCAAGCGAGAAATATCGCCTTGCCCGTCGGCTGCGATGGAGCCCGGACAGGAACGGCAATGCCTTCATCAAGACGCTGTTTTCGCTGGCGGGCTTCGGTACAGCGCGGCTGAAAGAAAGGGTTCGCCCCGACGACGAGCTGATCCTTAGATTTTCCGGTTTCTTTGCGGCGCGGACCCGCAACGCGGTCAATCTGCAGGCCATGTTGCAGGAGTTCACCGGCCTGCCGGTCGCAATCGAACTTTTCAAGGGGAGATGGCTTTCCATTCCCGAGAGCGAGCGCAGCCGCATGGGGCAGCCGCAGGGCGTGCAGCTCGGCATCAACTCAATGGCGGGTGCCGCGATCCATGATTTCGGCGGCAGCTTCCGTGTCGTTGTCGGGCCCGTCGACTATGAGGATTACCGATCTCTTTCTCCAGGCAGCGCCAATATCGATGCGCTGTTTGCCCTGACGCGCCTTTACGTCGATCCATCGCTCGATTTCGACATTCAAGTGGTTCTGAAGAAGGAGCATATCCCCTTCTGCCGGCTCGACGAAAGCAGTGATCCGCCGAGGCTTGGATGGAACAGCTGGGCACGCGTTGCAGCGGCTGACCGCGACAGCGGCGATGCCATCATCGCGGAGCCACGTAAGACGCAAGGACAATCCGATCGGGGAGATCTCCATGCGGCTTGAACTGCGGCAAACATCCGGAGAAGGCTCCAGCAAAGGATGGTTCTTCGAGCGTGGCAAACGCACGCTTGGGCGGTCGCCGGATTGCGACTGGCAGGTGACCGATCAGCAGCGGTCGATCTCGAAGGTTCATTGCGTGATCGAACGCGATCGTGCCGGCTTCCTCCTGCGCGACCAGAGCGCCAACGGAACCCGCGTGGACGGCGTTACCATTCTGGAAGGCGAGACCGCAAGGCTTGCGGATAAATCCAGGATCGCATTCGGCAATATCGCCTTCAACGTCGTCATCACCGGGGAAGCCGACCGTGATGTCGAGGATCCGGCAGACGACCTGCGTCTCAGCGATGAAACCATGACGATCTCGTCGATCCTGGCCGATATTGCGCCCGGCGGCAGTACCGCCACTGGCGTGCTCGGTCAGCGCAACGGCGACGACTGGATCTCGGCGCTGCCGCAATCGTCGAACAAGGGCAAGTCGCCAAGCAGAAATGTCGATATCGGCTGGAACGGCCCGCCAGAAACGACCGGCATCAAGCCGGTACTTCCAGATGATTGGAACTCGGATTTCGAGCTGGGCACTCAGCTGGAACATGGCGCGGCAACCCATGTCTCCGTCGCTGTTGCCCGCAGTTCCGGATCGCAGGCGGCCGAGACCGCCAAAGCGATCGTTCCGGCCAATGATATGCGTGCTGCCGAGGATACGGATCAAGGTGCGGATGATGCGAGTTTTGCGCTGCAGTTCGATCCGCTGCGCCAGCTTGAGGCGCTCGTCTCGACGCTGGAGCAGACACTAGACGACGAAACGTCCATCTTCGGAATTGAAGAGAGCCGGGCTTATTCATCCGCTTCACTGTTCAGCCGCGAACGAACGGACCAACTCGCCGACCGTCTTCGATCGCTCATCTCGAGGCAATCCGCGCTTAACACCGGCCTTGAAAACCTTGTTCGCGAAGCCAATCGAATGTTCGAGCCCCGCATGGTCGAGGCGCATGTCGATGCCTCCCAGCGCAAGGCTCTTTGGCGCGGCAACGGCGATTACTGGAAGGCCTATCGCGCGCAGTTCGAAAGGGGCGGCAAAAGCATTTCGGTCCGCGATCTCCTAGCGGAGGCGTTCGGCGCCTCCGCGGATGGCCGCGACGAAGACGATACCACCAGTTTGGCAGAGAGGACGGCCAACACCCGATGAAGAACGAAAATCGCGTGGCTTGGAGCGAGGGCATGTTCCTTCGCGTGCAGCATTTTCAGCAGGCCGACCGCTGGACGGAGCGGCTGGTCCGGACGACCGCGCGCGGGCTTGCACCCTACCCTTGGGGCATTGCAGAGATCGGCATCGATCGCAGCGCGCTCGCGATCGGCCAGTTTGCACTGTCGAACCTGCGCGGCATCCTGCCCGACGGCACACCTTTCGAAGCGCCTGTCGATGCGGATCTGCCGCCCCCACTGGAGCTCGACGATTCAACGAAGAACGCTATCGTCTATCTGGCCCTGCCCAGCCGTCAGCCTGGCAGAGCCGATGTCGCCATGAACGGCAGCGCCATGCGCAACAGCGTTCGTATCACCGCCTCGCAATATGAGGCGCCGGATGCGAATTTGGAGACCGACTTCATGGCGCCGATCGATGTCGGCCGCCTGAGCCTGCGTTACCTGAAGACCGGCGACGAACTGGCCGGCTACGATCTGATCGGCCTTGCCCGTGTCATCGAGGTCCGCTCCGACCGGTCGGTCATTCTCGATCCGGACTACATCGCTCCCTCGCTGAATTGTGCGGCCGAAGCACGGCTGAACGAACTCATCACCGAATTGCTCGGCATCGTCCGTCATCGGGCAGAGGCGATCGCCGAACGCATCGGCGATCCCACAGTGCGTGGCACTGCGGAAGTGGGCGATTATTTTCTGCTGCATATCCTTAATCGCGCCGATCCTATGCTGCGCCATATCGCTGCAAATGCTTCGCGGATGCATCCGATAAGCTTCTATGAGGAATGTATCCAGCTTGCCGGCGAGCTTGCCACTTTCACGACCGATCGCAAGCGCGCCAGCGACTTTCCGCCCTATCGCCACGATGATTTGAAGGGGACATTTGCTGCTGTTTTCAATGACCTGCGCGCGTCTCTTTCGGCAGTGCTCGAGCAAGCAGCCGTCGCAATCGAACTCATCGAGCGCCGTCACGACGTGCGCGTCGGGACTATCAACGACCGCTCGTTGCTCAAGGATGCCGGCTTCGTGCTTGCGGTTCGCGCCGAGATGTCGGCCGAGGATGTCAGGCGCAAGCTGCCCGCGCAGATCAAGATCGGGCCTGTGGAGCGGATCGCCGAGCTCGTCAATGTCGCACTGCCCGGCATTCCCGTCAGGCCGCTTCCCGTATTGCCGCGGCAGCTGCCTTACCGGTCCGGCACGATCTACTTCGAACTCGATACAAAGAATCCGCTTTGGAAACAGCTTGATACCTCCGGCGCGATCGCGCTGCATCTCGCGGGCGACTTCCCTGGCCTGGAGATGGAACTGTGGGCTCTTAGAGAATGAATACAACGCGCTCAACACCCTGGCACGAGCTGCCGACAATCATCGAGCTGACCGAGGACGGCGCGCGCAAGAACGAAGCCGCCCGCAAGATGGCCGATATTCTCGATGAGGAGCTGGATAAGCAGCCGAACGGCAAATCGGGCAATGCAGCAGGCGGCTGGTCCGTCGAGGCGTTGATCCGCGGCTTCCGCTTCGGCGGTGATGATGTTCCGACCATCGTGCGCTCGGCCGCACCACTGCTCAATCTCGCACACAGCCTGCGCAACACCGAAGAACAGCCCGACATTGCCGAACTCAGGCGCGTGACGATCGACGCGGTCGGACGTTACGAGCGCGATCTTGCGAGCGCGCGCATCAGCCCGGAACGGGCACGCGCCGCTCACTATGTCATCTGTGCGACCATAGACGATGTGGTTTTGAGCAAGCCTTGGGGCGTGCGCGCCGGCTGGGCGCGGTCCGGCCTGGTCTCGACCTTCCACATGGACGTGACCGGCGGCGATCGGGTTTTCGATCTGCTCGACCATTTCCAGCAGAGCCCGGGCACCAACAAGGACCTGCTGCTTCTCATCTATCTCTGCCTGTCGCTCGCCTTCGAAGGCCGCACGCGCGTTTCGCCGCGCGGATCGCTGGAACTCGGGCGCATCCGTGACAGCCTCTATAAGACCTTGCTCGGTCAATATGGCGTTTTCGAACGCGAGCTCTCGCCGCATTGGCGCGGTGTTTCGGCGCGCCACAAGCCGTTGCGCACGGCCGTTGCGCTTTGGACGATCCTTTCGGTCCTCGCGCTTCTGTTTGCGCTTGGCTACATGTTCTTCACGCTTTCGCTCAACAACGCCTCCGACGCAACCTTCGAGCGCCTGGCCAACCTGCCGCCACGCGATACGCCAAGCGTTCTGATCGACGCGCCGAAGCCGAAAGAGGTCGCACAGACGCCCCCTCCTGCGAAGAAGCAGCCGGAAACGCCGTCACCGGTCAAACCGCAACCGACGCCGCTCGACAATCTGCTCGCCTTCCTGCAGCCGGAGGTCGACCGCAAGCTGGTCACGCTATCGAATTCCAATGGCAGGCTGCTGGTGCGCATCAACAATTCCGGCCTGTTCGACACCGGCAGCGCCGAAGTCAGAGATAAGTTCCGCGATCTCCTGCAGCGCATCGGTGGGGCATTGGCTTCAGAAAAATTCCGCGCCGTCGTCGTCGGCTATACCGACAATGTGCCGATCCGCACGGCTCAGTTCCCATCGAACTGGCATCTTTCGGAGGCCCGCGCCCGTGCCGTTGGCGATATTCTTGCCGCCTATACCGGCAAGGAAGCCATCCTCACGGAAGGACGCGCCGACAGCGATCCGCTCGCAAGCAACGATACGGCGGAAGGACGCGAGGCCAACCGCCGGACGGAGATCCTGGTGCTGACAGATCCGACCCAGCGCCTTGGCGATGCGGCCCTTAATCCGCAGGCAACGCCACAGACGCCAGGCGGTAATGCGCCGGCGACATCTGCGACGACGGGAGAAGCCCGATGAATCCGCTTGGCGCGTTTTATACGCTTCGCTCCTACGTCTCGGCCTATGCCGGTCTTCTCGGCCAGCGTTTCATCTCGCTGATCTGGGTTGCGGCGATCTGCGTCGTGGTCTGGTTCTACGGCTCCATGGCCGGCTATGGCAGCTTCAAGCCGCTGGCAGGCACCACTGCCCGGATGATCGCGATTGGCATCGTCATCGCGGCATGGCTTATCTATCTGCTGATCACGACGTTGCGCGCCCGCAAGCGTGACAAGGCGCTGGTGGATGGCATTGCCGACGATGCCGCGAGCCAGCAGGCGGAAGTCGGCGAAATCCACAGCCGCCTGAAGGAAGCCTTGCTGCTTCTGCGCCGTATCAGCAAGAAGCGCTTCGGCTACATCTACGAGCTGCCTTGGTATGTTATCTTCGGCGCGCCGGGATCGGGAAAGACGACGGCACTGACCAATTCGGGGCTGAAGTTCCCGCTCGGCGATGCGATGGGTAGCAATTCGGTGCAGGGCGCCGGCGGCACGCGCAACTGCAATTGGTGGTTCGCCGACGAGGCGATCCTGATCGACACCGCTGGCCGCTACACCACGCAGGACGATTTGAATGGTGCGTCCAAGGCCGGATGGGAAGGCTTTCTCGGGCTGTTGCGCAAGTACCGCCGCTCGCAGCCGATCAACGGCGCGCTCGTCACCCTCTCGATCGGCGATGTTCTCAGCCGCGATCAAGAGGTACAGCTCGAAGAAGTGCGCTCCATTCGCAAGCGCCTGTCGGAACTCGACGAGTTCCTGCATGCGCGCGTACCCGTCTATGTCGTCCTGACGAAGGCCGATCTTTTGACCGGCTTTGTCGAATTCTTCGATGGTCTTGCCAAAACCGACCGCGAGCAGGTCTGGGGCACGACCTTCGATCTCGACGAGAGCTATAAGGGCGAGAACCTGCCCGAGCGCTTCATGGAAGAGTTCGCGCTGTTGCAGCAGCGGGTCGATGCCATGCTGATCGAACGCCTGCAGCAGGAGCCGAATATCGAGGTTCGTGGCCGTATCTTCCGCTTTCCAGCTGAGCTTGCCTCATTGGGCGAACGCCTGCAGGAGCTGTTGACGGAGCTCTGCGCCTCTTCCACCCTCATCGAATCCCCCCTTGTTCGCGGCGTCTATTTTGCTTCGGGCACGCAGAGCCGGGAGACGGATACGCCGCGCACCCGACGCAGCTATTTCCTGTCGCGTCTGTTCAAGGAAGTGATCTTCGGCGAGGCGTCGCTGGTCGCCCGCGACAGACGCCTGTCGGGCCGGCAAGCAATGATCAGACGGGTCGCTTATGGCGCAGCCGCCATCGCGCTCGCAATCGTCTTCACCGGCTGGACGGCAACCTATTTTCAGAACTCGCGCGCGATCGCGGCAGCCGAACGCCGGATCGACAACTACGAGAAGCTCGCAAGCGGCATTCAGGTTCGCGACGTGACCGATGCGGATTTCCTGCGGATCCTGCCGGCGCTCGACAATCTTCGCGCCGTCACCAGCGGCTTCGATGAGGCACGCGTCTGGCCGACGAGTTTCGGCCTCGACCAAGGGGATAAGATCGCCAGCCGCCAGCACGGAGCCTATCAGCGCGCCTTGAACGCGCTCCTTCTGCCGCGCACGCTCGTGGCACTTCAAAATGAGCTCAAGCAGACATCGGATGTTCAAAAGACTTTCGACGCCTTGAAACTGTACGGCATGCTCGGTGGATTGGGACCGATCGATAAGGATTTCGTCTCTCAGCAATCGGAAGACATGTTTGCGGCGCTTTATCGCGAGGAAGGCCGATCGGCTGCACGCAAGGCACTCGTCGGCCATGTCGAGGCGATGGCTGCGGGTAATCTGCCGCAGATCGAGCTGGACAACACCCTGATTGCCAAGGCGCGGGAAACGATCCACTCACAAAGTCTTGCAGCCCGAGCCTATGATATCCTCATCCATTCCAGACAGGCCCGCCAGCTTGATGCCTGGCTTCCCGCCGACGCATTGGGGCCGCTCGGAGCCCAGATTTTCCAGCGCAAATCCAAGGCAACGCTGCGGGAGGGCATTCCGGGAATTTTCACGGCCAAAGGCTATCGTGACGTGGTGCTGCCGCTGGTCGCGACCGCAGCCTCGGAAGCGCTCAAAGAGCAATGGGTCCGCGGCAACGGCGGTGCAGCTCCTTCGGCATTGACCGCTGACGCAATTTCCCAAGCGGTGCTGCAGCTTTATTTCGACGCATTCCAGCAGCAATGGTCTTCATTGCTTGCCGACCTTCAGGTACGCCCATCGAGCAATCTTGCCGATGCGACCGAAACGGCGCGTATCCTGGCAGCCAACCCAAGCCCTGTGGAGATGGCGCTGAAATCCATAGCAGCCGCCACCGACCTGCGGCCTGCGGCAGGCGCCAAAATTGCCTCGCTTGACGATGTTCCGGACGCAGCGCTCGCGGCCGCCACCACAAGCGCGGTCAGCGCACCCGATCCTTACGGTCCGTTGCGGGCGGCGCTCGAGGCGAATGCCGCCAATGCGCAACCGACGTCCCAGGACGGCAATGCCAATGGCAGCGATAAGCCGCGCTCCCAGATCCAGAGCCTCCAGCCGATCCTCCAGAACATCTATGGCCAGTTGTCACGCGCAGCGAACTCGACGGCGGAAGTGGCACGCGTTTTCGACGCCGGCGGCCAGCTCGCCAATGCCAATCAGGACTTGCTGCAGCAGGCTCGCGGGTTGCCGGCGCCCGCCGATGCATGGATGGTGGCGGTTGCCGCCGATATCGGCTC
>JGI24740J21852_10000093_pt1 | contig 31228 bp, 29 predicted proteins | sample KBSCornC6_FD_21852 | JGI IMG/M metagenome (IMG submission 21852) | reverse complement strand
ACGCGGATGCCGCCACACCCACGATGATCGGCGCGGCGCAGGACATTACCGCCGAGGTGGAGGCGCAGGCGGCCTTCCGCAACAGCGAAGCCAAACTGCGCACGCTGTTCGAGCAGGCGCCCGTGGGCATCGCACAGGTCAGCCTGGAAGGCCGCTGCCTGCTTGCCAACCCATGGCTGTGCAAGCTGCTGGGGCAACCGGAAGCGGCACTGCAACAACGTACGCTGCTCGACCTCACGCATCGCGACGACCTCGCCCGGCACCTGCGCCAGTACGGCGAGCTGCTGGCCGGCACCGTGCCAGCCTATGCGCTCACGCTGCAATTGGTACGCGGCGATGGCTCGGCGGTGCTGGTGCGCATCACCACCTCACTGGCGCGCGATCCGGCCAGCGACGCACCGTTGCATCTCATTACCGTGGTTGACTCGGCGCCTGAAACAGGCGCCTCTTAGCGCACTTGCATCACCTGACGTCATAGACGTCAACTTCTGACAATCCCGTCAATCGTTGCGACTTTTTCCGGCATGCCTGGAGGGCCGGCATAGACTCCGAAGAACTATCAGTTAATTTCTAAACCTCCAGTAACTTAAGCGTCACCTGACAGGTTCACCGCCGGTACGCACAGAACAAGGAGATCGGTCTTGGCTTCATCCTCCGCCGCCCGCGCGGCACATCACAAACGCACGCTGCAGTGGGGCTACCGCTGGGCGCTGTGGGCCGCCATTCTGTGGGGCGCCTGGTACGTGCCGGGCACAGCCGTCTGGCATGAGTCTCCATTCGCGACGATGGATTTGTCGGACCCGCGCGTTTTCCTGGTCTGCGCGGCCGTCATCACGGCATTCCACAGTTGCATGGTGATGATCTTCCAGTGGGTGTGGCTGGGCTCGCTCGGCAAGTTGGGCGATTACTTCCGCACCATCGGCCAGTTCCGCAAGATCTCCCGCTGGTACTTCATCGCGGCTGTGGCCGGTGGGCTGATGGCGAACTTCGGCTCGTACCTGGCGATGGGCTATGTAGGCGCGGTGTTCGCAGCCGTGGCCGGCCTGCTCTACCCCGTGGTGGGCGCGACGGTGGCCAAGCTTTGGTACAACGAGCGCATCAGCGCGCGGGCGGCGGTTGGCATCGCGATCATCATCGCCGGCGGCGTGGCGATCTACGCGCCGGCGCTGATGGCCGAATCGCACAGCGGCGGCAACCAGTGGATCGGCTATCTGGGCGGCGCCATGGCGGCCATCGGCTGGGGCTTGGAAGGCGCGATCGTGGGCCGGGCGATGGACGTGACCGATCCCGACTGCGGCGTCTCCATCCGCTACACCGCCGAGGCCATCTACTGGATCGCCTTCGTGTTGCCGGCCATCGCGCTGTTTGCGCACGTGCCGGTGCCGGTGACGGAGATCGCCTCGGGCATCCTGCACAGCAAGGCGCTGCTGTGGCTGGCGGTGGGCGGGCTCACGTTCTCGTTCTGCGCGGTGGCTTGGTACAAGTCCTTCCCGCTGATCGGCGTGGGGCGCGGCCAGGCGCTGGGCGCGTTCTACGCGATGTTCGCCACGATCTTCACCGCCATCTTCACGCTGCAGTTTCCGGAGTGGTACTTCCTGATCGGGCTGGCGCTGGTGATCTTCGGCGGCTTCGTGATGGTGTCGGAAAGCTCGGAAAACCTGGAGGTGATTCGCGGCACGGCGCCCACCCTCCCCACAACAACAACAGAGACGCACGCATGAAACTGCACATGAAGGGCTACATCCTGCAACTGCTCGCCAGCGGCGATGCACTGTGGGACAGCGACATCGCCCATCGCACCTGCGTCGAATACGGCAAACCCGAAGATGAGTACTGGGTAGGCAACGTCCGAGCCATCCTCGCTGATCTGTACTCCGGCTGCTTGGTGGAAACGCCCGAAGACACGCTGGACGAAGCCACCGGCAAGGTGCACTTCCGCTACGCCATCACCGAATTCGGCCGCCAGCGCATGGCGGACACCGGCCTGCTCGACGCCGAACCAAAGGAGACCACGCAATGACGCACTACTGGGGCTACCCGTTTGCCGATGTCCTGGCGATCGTGATGATCGTCGGGTTGAGCGCACTGGCGCTGTATCAGGCACGCACGTATACGAAGCAGCTCTGACGCTGCGCAACACGCAAAGAAAAACGGCCCGCTGGCAGACAACGCCAGCGGGCCGTTTTGCTTGGATACAACTTATGCGCCGAGCGCCGGATCGGACGCGCTGGTGCGGCCGGTTTCAACGTGGCCGGCCAGGCGACGCTCGAAGCCGGCATCGGTGCCGGCCGTGACGGTCAGGTCGTACCAGGCGTGCTGGCTGCGCAGGTCCAGGTACACGGACGCATCATCGCCGCCGCGCACTTCGCGCTGCACGCTCTCGCCCGTATAGGCGCTCTTGATCGTGAAAACGGTGGGCGTGCGGCCGTGGTTGATCAGGCGCAGTTGCAGGTTGCCGTTGGCGACGTCGTAGCCCTCCTTCACCTCCAGCGCGCGGCCGTGCGGGCGCAGCAAACCGGAAAGCGACAGCTTGCCGACAAAACGTCGCAGGAAGCCGTTCGGACCATGCACGGTGAAGTCGTATGCGCCGCCGACGTTCACGGCCAGTTTGTCGGACAAGCGCTTGCCGGCCTCCACCGTGTAGGTGCGCGGGGCGTCCACGCTGCCGGCGGTGTAGACGAGGAAGGCCGCGCCAAGATCGCCGGTGTTCACGAAATCGAGCTGGAACTTCCCAGCGGCCTCGTCCTGGCGGCCACGCACGAACAACTCGTAGGGCAATGCGCGAGCCGGGCGCACGCCAGCCTCTTGCTTCGGCACGGCCTGCACCAGCGGCGGCAGCGGCACGTAGTCGGCGTGGCGCAGCTTGTCTTTCGGCACGTAGGCGGCGGTGCTCGGCAGCGTGGGCACCACCTCGTTGGGCGTGGCGAAGTTGAATGCCGACGTCAGATCGCCACACACCGCACGGCGCCACTTCGAAATATTCGGCGACTTGACGTGGTGCGTGCGCTTAAAGCGCTGCTCGATGAAGCGGATGATCGACGTGTGGTCGAACGTTTCCGAACACACGAAACCGCCCTTGGACCACGGCGACACCACCAGCATCGGCACGCGCTGGCCGAGGCCGTAGCTGCCGGCGCTGTACTTGCTGTTGCCAGGGAAATATTCGCCCGTGGTATCGACGGTCGACAGTCCATTGCTGCCGGACGACGCGAACGGCGGCACAAGGTGGTCGAAGAAACCGTCGTTCTCGTCATAGGTGATGAACACCGCTGTCTTGCTCCACACCTCGGGGTTGGAGGTCAGGATCTGCAGGACCTGGTCGATGTACCACGCACCGTAGTTGGCCGGCCAGTTCGGATGCTCAGAGAACGCCTCGGGCGCGGCGATCCACGACACCTGCGGCAGCGTGCCGTTCTGTACATCGCGCTTGAGGATGTCGAAGTAGCCCTCACCGGCCGATGCATTGGTGCCGGTGCGTGCCTTGTCGTACAGCGGGCTGCCGGGCTGCGCGTTCTGGTATTGCTTGAAGTACAGCAGTGCGTTGTCGCCGTAGTTGCCGATGTATGCATCGCTCGTCCAGCCCCACGAGCCAGCGGCGTCGAGGCCCGTGCCGATGTCCTGATAGATCTTCCACGAGATGCCGGCGGCTTCGAGCACTTCCGGGTACGTCGACCAGCCGTAGCCGGCTTCCGCGTTGTCGATCACGGGGCCGCCGCCGACGTTGTCGTTACCGACGTAGCCCGTCCACATGTAGTAGCGGTTCGGATCGGTCGAGGTGGGCGTGGAGCAGTGATAGGCGTCGCAGATGGTGAAGGCGTCGGCCAGCGCGTAATGGAACGGGATGTCCTGACGCGTGAGGTACGCCATCGTGGTGGTGCCCTTGTGCGGGACCCAGCCGTCGTAGCGGCCACCGTTGACGGCGAGGTGCGTATCGTTCCAGCCATGCGGCAGATCTTGCAGGAACTGCAGGCCGAGGTCCGGCGCGCTTGGGCGGAACGGCAGCACCTCGCCCACACCGCCAGCGACCGGCTGATGCCACACGGTCTTGCCGGTGGGCAGGTTGATCACGCGCGTATCGCCGTACCCGCGCACGCCCTTGAGCGTGCCGAAGTAGTGGTCGAACGAGCGGTTCTCCTGCATGAGGATCACGATGTGCTGTACGTCCTCGATATTGCGGTGCGCGTTGTGGGCGGGAATCGCCAGTGCCTGGCGAATGCCTTCGGGCACCGCGCCCATGGCCGCAGACGCGGCAGCCAGTTGGGCGGCGGAACGGAGAAAACCACGGCGGCTCTTGGAGGTCATCTTCTCTACCTGTTGAGGGTGTTGGGGGGTGGGGGTCAGGCGCTAAGGTAGAAAGGATTCGTGTCGGTTGCGTGAAGACGGCGCCTGTCGGCAGTGTCACGCAACCCCACCCGTTTGATGGAGTACTGTTGCAAATGAGAGCAATTCTCATCTACACTGCAGCGCAACAAATTGCGGATCGCCGCCGGCATGGCGCGCTCCACCGCATCCGCGCCTAGCACGCGCATCGCCCGACAGACTGTCGAGCGGCCCCTACATCAGATCCCTGTGCCGCAGGACCGAGCCCCCGCTCGCCTGCCCATGCTGATCCCCGTAGGAGCCCTCTCGTGCAACGTCAAGCTGATCCCGTCGCTCATCCGCCCATTGCCGCCGCGGCCGGCAACCTCGCTTTTGAATCGATTCCGGCCTTGCAGAAGGCCGGCGTACGCGCCGACCAGTGGTCTGCCGCGCAGCAGCTGGCACAGCGCCGCGTGCTGTCGCGCCTGTTGCAGGCGCTGTTTCGGGAGGCACTGCTCAACCCCGGCCAGTTGATCGCCGATACCCGCGCCGATGTGACGCTGTTGCCCATCTGGCAGCAGCGCGTGGTCTTGCGCTTTACGGGCTTGCGCGCCGGTGCGCTCGGCAGTTGGACGTTGACGGGCGATGTGGCCGTGCTCGCGCACGATCAGCCGCCGGTGTCTATCGATCGGCCTTCCACCTTGCTCCATTGGCTGTCGCCGATGCTGGACACCGGCGACGCGACAGATGTCTCGCGCCTGACCGCCATTGCGCGGCTATCGGCCGAGCTGGACAACAGCCAGGACAACGACACGCTATGCCAGGCCTATCGACTCGCCTGGGGCGAGCGACTCGCCGCCGAACATGGCACCTCGGCGGCGCAAGACGCGCTGGCCTCGCTCACCGACGATGGCACACCGCACGCCCTGGCCCGCACCGAGCAATGGGGCACCGGTGGCCACCCCTGGCACCCGGCCTACAAGACGCGAATGGGGCTGTCGCCCGATCAGGTGATCGCGCTGTCGCCGGAGTTCGAGGCCGAAGTCCCCATCGGGCTGGTGGCCGTGGCCGCGCATCGTCTACAGGTGACCACGATGGCGGGCGTGCAACCCTACGCGGCGTGGTTTGCGTCCACCTTCCCCGACGCCATGCGCGCCTTCCGCAAAGCCTTGCTGGCACGTCAGTTGGCGCCCGAAGCGTGGCTGCCGCTGCCCGTCCACCCGTGGCAGCGCGACACGACACTCACTGAAACCTTCGCCGATGAATTGAAGGCCGGCGAGCTGATCGTGTTGCCCGAGATCACCATCGCGGCACGGCCGACCATGTCGTTCCGCACCGTGGCGGCGACCGACGCGCCGGGTGGCCCGATGCTGAAGTTGCCCGTGAGCATGCGGCTCACCAGCGTAGAGCGCACCGTGTCGCCCAAATCCGCCGTCATGGGCCCGCGCGTGAGCATGCTGCTGGAAAGCATCCTCGCGGCCGATGCGGCGCTGGCATCCGTGTTGTCGATCGTGCCGGAGCGCCACGGCATCCACCTGGCCGGCACGGACGACGAGCGCGCGCGCCACCTCTCGATGATCGTGCGCGACAACCCCACCGCCCGCATCCCTGGCAATCAACGGCTGCTGCCCGTGGGGGCGCTGTTCACGCCAGATTTCACTGCCGACATGACACAACCGGGCGCGCCCACGCTGCTCGACACCGTGCTTGCACGCCAAGCCGGCGGCACCCGTGCGGAACGCGCCACGCGTTTCTTCGCGGCTTACCTGGGCGTGGCGATTCCGGCCGTCGTCGGGCTGTATCTGCGCTATGGCATTGCACTGGAGGCGCATCAGCAGAACACCTTCGTCGTCATCGACGAATGCGGCATGCCGGTGCGGCTGGTAGTGCGTGACTTTGGCGATGTAAAGATCGCGCTGCCGGCTTTGCAAGCGCAAGGCTTCTCCATCGACCCATTCCGCGCTGGGCACACCACGTACCCGGACCGCGACATCCCGCGCAAAAAGCTGATCCACGCGTTCCTGCTGTGCCATATCGGCGAGTTGGCACTGGCGCTCTTCCCGGACCACGGCAGCACAGCGGGCCTGCGCCAGTGGCGTGACGCCATGCACGCAGCGTTCGACGCCAGCCGCACCATCATGGATGCCGACACCTGGGCACATGAGCGTCACGCACTGCTCGAAGCACCGTGGACGTTCAAGACCTTCGTGCGCATGCGCCTGCGCGACCAGTCCGATGACATGCATGCCGCGCTGCCGAATCCATTGGCTGCGGTGGCCACGGCATGAGTTCTGCCATGCGTGCCGACTCGTGGCGCGGGGCCATTCGCTGGCTGCTCGTCATTCAAGCGCTGTCGATGGGTGCGATGGAGATGACCGGCCCGTTCTGGCCGCTTTTCCTGCGCGAGTTGGCACCGGTGCCACACGTGCCGTTCGCGTGGGTGGCCAGCGCCGCGTACTTTGCGCCGATGGCCGCCACGCTCCTCACGGCGCCATGGTGGGGCCGGCTGGCGGACCGCGTGGGCGCCAAACCGATGATCCTGCGGGCGTTGGTCGCGCTGGCGGTGTCCCAGTTGTGGTCGGTCTATGCGGACTCGGCGGCCAGCGTGCTGCTGGCGCGCACGGTGCAAGGCGGGCTGGCGGGCTTCCTGGCCGCCGCGCAGATCTACGCCATGCGCGTGGCGCCTGCCGACATGCGCCGCCGCGTCTTTGCCGACCTGCAAACCGTCACCGCCTGCGGCAGCTTCATGGCGCCGCCGGTGGGCGCGTGGCTCGTTGCATGGATGGGCTTTCGGATGGCCAATACGGCGGGTGCCGTCATCATCCTGGCGTGCATTCCGCTGGCGATGCTGTGTTTGCCTTCGGTGTCGCCCCGCGTGCGGGAAGCATCCAGCCCGACGGCGGACACATCCTCCACGCAGCACGCGCCGCTGGGCGGGCTCGTCATTGGCCTGCTGCTGGGCACCGTGGCCGTGCAGGCAGCGCGCGTCATGCCGCAGGGTTTTCTCGCGCCGTATATCACCGAGACGCTGCATGGCTCCGTCATGCTGGCGGGGCTCGCCTATAGCGCCACGGCGGCGACGCTGGCGTTGTCGGCGCGTTGGTGGGCGAAGCGCTTCGCGGGGTTGCCGGTGCACGCCACGCTTAGCCGTGTGGGCATGCTGACGGCGGTGTGCGGTGTAACCGCGCTGTGGCAGGGCTTTGCGCAGGGTGAGGTCGGTTTCATTGCGGCGCGTCTGGCTTGGGGCGTCTGTCTGGGCGGTTTGCTGCCCGTCATGAACAGCCTCGTCGCCGAGACCAGCCCGCAAGAACGCCAAGGGTTTGCCCTGGGGCTGTGCAGCAGCGCAGCAAAGGGCGGCGCGCTCATTGGGCTGGGCATGGCGGCCGTCTCAACGGGGCTGTTCGGCTGGCGCTCGGGCTTTATCGCCATGGCGGCAATGTACGTTGCGGCACTGGCCGCCCTGCTGATCGTGCACCGTGTGGCGTTGCCGAGCGCAGTGCCGCCGGCGGTACAGACTCAGCGCGCCTGACGCGCGGCGCGCCGTTGCAGATGCGTCTGCTCGGCGCGCCAGACGAGGTAGCCCAGCCCCAGGAACGGCCACAACCAGCCGATCCACTGCGACAGGCTGTTGAAATGCACGAAGCGCCCCAGCCGCCAGGCTTGCGCCGACACCCACGAATACGGGCTCGGCGGCAGCACGTTGGACAGCACAATCAGCGCAATCAGCAGCGTCATCGCCAACCCGCCCCGCAGCCAGCGCGGCAGACGCACCAGCAGCACCAGCGCGAGCGAGCCGACCACCAACCCAAAGCGCGCGCCGGACGAGAGCCAATCCCACGCCCCGGCCAGCGGGAACTGCAGCAACGTCGCCCCCGCCTTCAGCAACAGCGTGCTGGTCAAGAGCGCGGCAAGTAGCGGCAGCATGGGCGCCCCGCGGCGCATGGTCACCGTAGCCAGCAGCGCCGTGCCGACCCAGCTGCAGGCGGTGATGAGCGCCTCCAGCAATTCCTGCCGCTGCAGCGCCTCGGGGTGCGCTTGCAACTGGTCGTGCCAGTCGAACAGATCGGGAAACCAGTTGCGGATCACACTGGTCAGGAACGCATCCGGCGACGGGTCCAGCAGCATGCTGCGCACCACGCCACCCATGCTGAAGAGGAACTCCTGCGGGAACGTCTGCGCAAACGGCCACAGCAGCAGCAACAGAATCGCAAACGTGGCATGCGGCTCAAACCAGTGCTTGCGCACGCCCCGCAGGCCACCGCGATCGATCAGCCGCCCCGCAAACGGTGCCATGACGATCCCGCCCAACAGCGCACCGATCGTGTTTGTCGCCAGATCCACGTTGGAGGAAATGCGCGTGGGCAGGTAGGTCTGAATCGCTTCCATGGCCCCCGAGAGCAGCAACCCGGCGAGCAGCGCCAGCAGCACCGCGCGCCAGCCCGTGATACGCGGATGCAGCGCCAGCACCGTCAGCATGCCCAGCGGCATGTAGCCCCACACGTTGGTCATCAGGTCGAAGCCGGTGTTGTAGCGGGGCAGCGGCGCGGTCAGGAAGGCAAACGGCGACACGCCCGTATCCGTCCACCCGGCAAACGGATACAGGCTGGCGTAGATGACCAGCAGCACAAACCACCCCAGCCCGACGCGAGCAAGCGGCGAGTGGCGATGCGGGACAGGTGCGGCGGGTTGCGAGTGGAGGTCCGTCACCGGAGGGCGCTGCGAGTCGTCTGGAAGGAGGAACGGACGGGTTCAGAAGAAGCGCGCCCATGATAGCGTCCGATGCCGCACATCATGGTTGGTTCCCCTGTCCGGCGGAGGGCGTTAGCGTCGGTGCGCGCCGGATTGCGCCGCCGCACCCAGCGGCAAGCCCGCCACCCAATCGAGCACCTCGCCGATGGCCTTGTCTGACGCCTGCGTGAGCGCCACCACCCCGCCGGCGGCGTCCGTACTGGGCGCGGGCGCATCGGCCTGCACTACCCGCTGGTCGATCACCCCGCGCGACTGGACGACCGTCGCACGCAGGCGCACCACACCCCGGCTCGCATCCGGTCGGTCAAACACCTGGGAGAAATCGACCAGCTCGACCCGTAGGGACGGCACGTCCGGCGCGGCGTAGCTGACCACCTGCCCGCGCGCGGCCGCCGCATTGCGCAGGCGTGCATCGAACAGGTTCACGGGCGACTCCACCCAGCGGCTGTTGGCGTACGCATCGGTACGCTGGCTTTGCGCATAGGCCAGGCGGTAGAAGATGGCGTTACCGTCCATCCAGCCCGGGCCGGCCACCTCGGTCACTCGCAGCGCCGTGGGCAGACGTGCGCCGCTGCTGGTGGCGGAGGCCAAACCAAAATCGTAAAGCGCGGGCGGGGCGACCTGCGCGCTGGAACACGCCGCCAGCGCAACGAGCCCAGACAACGCGGACAGCGCCAGCGCGCGACGGAACACAGCAGACAACATCGGCATGGAATCTCCTCAGGGCTGGCGGGCTGCAGGCGCCGTAAAGCCGGTCTCACCCGGGCCGGGCACACCGGGCGCGGGGCCGAACAGCACGCTCTGCGGACGCGCATTGAAATCGGACACGGCGTGGTCAAAGCCGCGCACGGCCTGGCGGGCCTCGCGCGCAAAGCCGTTGAGTTGCGGCAGCGTCTCGTAGGTCAGTACGTTGGCGGCGGATTGCATTGATTGCGTTGCCGTCGTCAAGTCTGTGCCGGCACCGGAAAGCGTCGACATCAACGACCCCTTCGGGTCGGCCAGCGATTGCGTCAGCTTGCGCGTGGACACCAGCGTTGCGTCGAGGTTGTCGGCAATCTGCGGCAGTTTGCGCAGCGTTGGCTCCACATGCTGGGCGAGCGCGTTGTAGGTGTCCATCGTCTGCCGGAACGACTGCAGCGAATCACTGATCTGCTGGCGATGCGCATCGTCAAACATGGTCGACAGCGAGGTCAGCGTCTGATCGAGCTTGGAGAGCATCTGGTCGCCACGCTTGTCGAGTTCATCCAGGAAACCGGCTTCCATGCGGATGCGCGCGGGGTTCCTGTCGGACGTGGCAAGGCGCGTGGGGTTGGGGGCGCGCCGGCCGCCATCGTTGCCTGCGTCGAAGCCGCGATCGTCGAGCTGCACATAGGCCAGGCCCGTCACGCCCTGATACGCCAGCCGGCCGTACGTGGTGGTGGTGATGGGCGCATCCTTGTCGACCAGCACGCGCACCACGATCTGCCCCGGCACCTTGTCGTCAAAGCGGATGCTGTCGACCTTACCGACATCCAGGCCGCGATACTTCACGGCGGCCTGCGGGTTCAGCCCGTTGACGGTCGAACGCGTGACCACCTCGTACGGCACGCGCACGGTCTGGTCGCGGTTGAACCACATCACGGCCAGCGCCACAAAGATCGCCAGCCCGATCGTGAACAGCCCGGCCAGGAATGCGTGGGCTTTGTTTTCCATCAATCCTCCTGCACTGCAAGCGTGGCGGCCGCCACGACTTCTGTCATCTGCGGGCCCAATGCCATCAGGGCCCGCTGCCCCCGCTCGCCCAGGAAGTATTCCTTGATGAACGGATGGTCGACCTGAATGATCTGCTCGATCGGCGCGGCGGCCAGCACCTTGCGGTCCGCCAGCACAGCGATGCGGTCGGACAACGCCACCAGCGTGTCCAGATCGTGCGTGACCATCACCACCGTCAAACCCAGCTCCTGGCGCAACTCACGGATGAGCGCGACGTAGTCGTCCGACGCACGCGGGTCCAGCCCGGCGGTGGGCTCATCCAGGAACACCAGCTCGGGCTCCAGCGACAACGCCCGCGCCAGTGCCACGCGCTTGATCATGCCGCCCGACAAATCCGACGGCATCTTGTCGGCGTCGGTCGATTTGAGCCCCACCATCTGCAGCTTGAGCATCGCCACGCGCTGGATGAACGCATCGGGCAGCGTGCGCAGCTCGCGCATCGGCAAGGCCACGTTGTCGATCACGGATAGCGCCGAGAACAGCGCGCCGTGCTGGAACTGCATGCCCCAGCGGTTGCGCATCGACTGCAAGTCATTGCCGACCTGGCACGTCAACTCTTCGCCAAAAATGTGGATGGTGCCCGAGGTCGGCTTCTCCAGCCCGACCACCTGGCGCAACAGCGTCGTCTTGCCGCTGCCCGAGCCACCGACGATGGAGAGCACCTCGCCACGAAACACGTCCAGGTTGATGTTGTCGAGCACCGTCACCTTGTCGTAGCGCTTGGTGACGTTGCGTACCTCAATCACGCGCTCGCGGGCTGGCGTAATGATCGGTGCGGCTTGCGTGTGCTCGACGTGCGGATGGCGTGGTCGCGTCATATGCCGATGTCCTTGAAGAGGATGGCAAACACCGCGTCCGCCAGGATGACGATGGTGATCGACACCACCACCGACGTGGTCGTGCCCTCGCCCAGGCTCTGCGTGTTGGGCTGGATGCGCAGGCCAAAGTGGCATGCCACCAGCGCGATCAGCATGCCGAACACCACGCCCTTGCCGATGCCGAGCCACAGGTTGGCCACCGGCACTGCATCGGGCAGCGAGGTAATGAAATAGGTCGGGCTGATGTCGAGCTGGAACTTGGCCGCCAGGATGCCGCCGCCCAGCGCGAGCAGATCCGTCCACGCCACCAGCAGCGGCATGGCAATCGCCAGCGCAATCACCTTGGGCAGGATCAGCCGAAAGCCGTGCGAGATGCCCATCACGCGCATCGCGTCGAGCTCTTCGGTCACCCGCATCACGCCAATCTGCGCGGTGATGGCCGAGCCGGATCGTCCCGCCACCAGGATGGCCGCCAGCACCGGCCCCAGCTCGCGGATGATGGCCATCCCCAAAATGTTGACGATGAAGATGCTGGCCCCGAACACGCGCAACTGGTTGGCCGACAGATAGCTCAGCACAATCCCAATCAGAAAACCCACCAGCGCCGTGATCCCGAGCGCCTTGTAGCCCGTGCTGTAGATGTTGGCGGAGATCTCGCGCCACGGCCCGCGATGCGGCGCGCGCAGGAACCGGCCGAAATCGAACATCAACTGCCCGATCATGGCGATGCCGTTGCGCGCATGGTCGAAGAAATCGAGCATGCCCCCGCCGAGGATCGCCACCGGGTTCATGCGCGGCGCCAGGCGCTGTTTCCAGCCGCCGGGGTCGAGCTTGGCCACGCGGTCGATCATGCGGCGCTGGTCGGGGCGGGCGTCGAGGTGTTCGGGCCACTTGTTGCCCCAGGCGCGCCAGAGCAGTTGCGCGCCAAAGTGGTCGATGCGGCCAACCTCGGTCAGGCACCAGGCGTTGGCGTTGTCCAACCCCGCGCGGATTTGCGCCCGCGCGCCGCGCACGCCAGCCCGCTCGGCCAGCGCAAGCGTGGTCCAGTCGCCGGAAAGAAAGGCAACGGAGCGCCCATCGACAAGGCGGACTTCAAGCTGTGGCGTGCGGCAGGTGATCAAACGGTGCTCCGTGGTCGGTGATGCCGGATATCGGTCGCATTGTAGCCAAGCCACTCCCCGACGCTGGCACACTGTGGGGCTGATGGGTCGCTTGCCGCAAGCATCGTGCCTCGGTTTGGAGGCCGCGCTCGTACAATGCGCCCATCTGTTGCGCGAACCCTGATCGCTCGCTTTTATGTCTCTCGCAGAACCCTCCGCCCGCTGGCGCCTGTCGCGCGAACGCATCCAACCCAGCGGCCCCGCCGCCGGCTGGCCGGTGACCGTGGTGGAAGCCACCGGCTCCACCAACGCTGACCTGATGGCCGCCGTGCGCGAGGCCGCCTGGCCTGCGTCGCCCGCCAACGCTGCCGGCCCCGGCCCGGCACCCTTGCTTGCCGCCAGCGTGCTCGCCGCGCAGCGCCAGACCGCTGGACGCGGCCGCCAGGGTCGCCCCTGGAGCGGCGACCACGGCCTGACCTTTTCCGTCGCGTGCGCCTTTGCCGGCGAGCCCGCCCAACTCGGCGGCCTGAGCCTCGCCGTCGGTGTGGCCGTGGCCGATGCCGTGGCCGCCTACGCGGAAAACCACGGCGGTAGCGCACAAGCCGTGGCGCTCAAGTGGCCGAATGACGTGCAGATCGCCGCGCGCAAGCTCGCCGGCATCCTGGTCGAAACCGTGCGTGCCGCGCCTGGGCAGACCTGGGCCGTCATCGGCATCGGCCTGAACCTGGAGCGCCCCCGCAGGCTGGAAGACACGCTGGGGCGGGAACTGTCGGGCGTCGAAGAACTGGTGGATACGCCGGAGCCGAACGCCGTGTTCTCGGCGCTGCTCACGTCGCTGGGCGAACACCTGCAGCGCTTTGGCGAGCACGGCTTGGCGCCGTTCGTCGCGCCGTTTGCCGCGCGCGACGCCTTTGCCGGCGAGCGCGTGCGCCTGTGGCAAGACGGCACCGTGGTGCTCGAAGGCGTAGCGCATGGCATCGATGCGCACGGCCGGCTCGCCATCGAATCGGGCGGCCGTGTGCAGTGGGTCCACAGCGGCGAGGTGTCGCTGCGCAGCGCAGACGCGGAGCAGCCATGACGCGCCTCAAGGCTCCGGCTGCGCCCGCTCGCCCGCTGCTGCTGATCGACGCCGGCAACACACGCATCAAGTGGGCGTGGATCGCCAGCGGTGTCGATGCGCTGCCGGAAGAACCTGACGCCACCCCCTGGCAACACGCCGGCGCACGCACGCACGATCAACTCGCAGAACTGGTGGAAGACTGGCGCGACTGCCATGTCGCGGGCGTTGCGCCGCCCGAAGTGTGGATCAGCGCGGTGGCAGGCCCCGCGCTGCGCGATGCGCTGACCGCGCGCATTGCCCGCGTATTCGACGGCGCGCGCGTGCGCATCGCCGCATCAGAAGCCGCCACCGCCGGGCTGCGCAATGGCTATCGCGAACCGGGCCAACTGGGCACAGACCGATGGGTCGGCGCGGTCGGGGCGCGACATGTGTGGCCCGATACGGCGCTGCTGCTCGTCACCGCCGGCACGGCCACCACGCTCGACATCATCACGCCCGATGGCCTGTTTGCCGGTGGCCTGATCCTCCCGGGCATCACGCTGATGATGCGTGCGCTCTCCCGCAACACCGCGCAATTGCCGGAAGTGGACATCGCCTACCTCAGCACACGCGACGTGGTCGCGCCGCCGTGGGCCGACAACACGCAAGACGCCATCGCGCTCGGCTGCATCACCGCGCAGGCGGGCGCCATTGCGCAGACGTGGCAGACGCTGCAGGCGCAATACCCCGGCCCGGCACGCTGCGTGCTGAGCGGCGGCGCACGGACCGCGCTGGCCCCGCATCTGCGCATGCCGTTCCAGATGCACGATAATCTCGTGCTGCTGGGCCTGCAGGTGCTGGCGCGCGCCGGCCGTGAAGATGCCGCGCCGCCGGACTGAGGCCGTCGCCGTTCCCCGTTTTACTGTTGTTGCTGTCTCCGTGTTCCTGCATTCCGAATCACCGTCCGAATCCACGCCTGTTCGCACCATGACGCTTCGCCTCGCCCTGCTGCTTCTGCTGCTCGTCAACGGCGTTTTGCTGGCGGCCAACGTGGGCGTGTTCGGCCCCGATGTGGCCAGCGCCTGGTTTGAAAGCGAGCGCGAACCCGAGCGCATGCGCCGCCAGATTCGCACCGAAGAGATCCGCATTCTGGAGCCCGCTCCGGCCTCCGGAGCCGCAGCGCCCGCGGCTGCGCCGGCCTCCACGCCTGCCGCCTCCGCAGCGCAGGCTTCCATCGAGCGCACCGCCCTCTCCACCGCCGACACTGCCGGCACGTGTACCGAACTCGGTGGCTTGACCGATGCCCAGGCCACGCGTGGCGTCGATCAACTCAAGCCACTGGCTGGCGTTGAGGTGGAGCGCATCACGCGCCAGGAAGACAGCCGCTGGTGGGTCCACATGCCCGCCCGCGACACCCGCGAAGACGCCGAGCGCAAGGTCGGCGAGCTCAAGCGCCGTAACGTGGGCGACTCGGCCATCGTGCAGGAAGGGAATGGGTTCGTGGTGTCGCTGGGGTTGTTCCGCGACAAGGAGCGCGCGCAGCAGCGACTCGATGATCTGCGCGCCAAGGACGTACGCACCGCTGTGCTGACCGAAACCCGCCGCAGCGCCGCACGCACGTGGCTACGCGTGACTGCCAGCGGCGACGCGGCATCCGCTGTCGCAACCCAACTGGCCTCGCTCAAGAAGAGCCTCGGTGCAGACGACTTGCGCGCCTGCACCTCCGTCACCGCATCGCGTTAAACACCCGGCGCAGGATCAGGACGTTGCGCGCACGCGCTTGAGCAGCGCCGTGGTCGAGCGATCGTGCTCGAACGGAATCGCCAGCGCCGTGCCGCCCCAGCTGCGCACCACGCGTGTTTCTTCCAGCGCGTCGATGTCGTAGTCGCCGCCCTTGACGTAGATGTCGGGGCGCACGCGTTGGATGAGTTCGACCGGCGTGCGCTCGGCAAACAGCACCACCAGGCTCACCGATTCGAGCGCGGCCAGCACGGCCAGACGATCGTCCTGCGCATTGAGCGGGCGATCGTCGCCCTTGCCCAGCATGCGTACCGAGGCATCGGTGTTCACGCCCACCACGAGCGATGCCCCCAGCGCGCGCGCCTGTGCCAGGTACGTCGCATGACCGCGATGCAGGATGTCGAATACGCCATTGGTAAAGACGATCGGGCGCGGCAGGGCTTGCACCCGGGCCTCCACATCGGCGGAGTCGCAGATCTTTTGTTCAAAGGCGGGTGCGGGCTGACGAACGGTCATGGCGAAAGCGAAATCGGAGTGGAAAACAAAACGGCCCATCGAATCGATGGGCCGCTGGCTGCCAATGGCAAGAATCAGGCCGCTTGTTCCGCGCCGGCCGAGCCGAGCAGACGTGCGTTGAGTTCCTTGCGATAGCGGTTCAGGTCTTGCACGGTTTCAAAGGTACGCTCGAACAGCAGACCCATGTTGTGCAGGATGCGCTCGATCACCTTCTTTTCCCAGCCGGCGTCGAACTTGATCTGCTCGTCGAGCCAGTGCTCGAGCCAATCCGGGTTCGGCAAGCGCGACTGCACCGTGTCTTGCGGGAACAGCGCCTTGTTCACGTGCAGGTTGGTCGGGTGCAGCGGCTTTTCCGTGCGGCGGGCCGAGGCCATCAGCACGCCGATCTTGGCGAAGGCGCTGCGGGCGTTGTCACCAAACTGGCCGAGGTACTTCTTCATGTAGCGCAGGTAGGCGCCGCCGTGGCGGGCTTCGTCCTGCGACAGATGCTTGTAGATCGACTTGATGACCGGCTCGGTGTGCCATTCGGAGGCACGGCGGTACCAGTGGTTCAGGCGGATCTCGCCGCAGAAGTGCAGCATCAGCGTTTCCAGCGGCGGGGCCGGATCGAACTCGAAGCGCACGTTGTGCAGCTCTTCTTCGGTCGGCACGAGGTCCGGGCGGAAGCGGCGCAGGTATTCCATCAGCACCAGCGAATGCTTCTGCTCTTCAAAGAACCACACGCTCATGAACGCCGAGAAATCGGAGTCGTGGCGGTTATCGCGCAGGAACATCTCGGTGGCGGGCAGTGCGGACCACTCGGTGATGGCGTTCATCTTGATGGTCTGCGCTTGCGCGTCGCTCAGCAGCGACGCATCGAACGTGTCCCACGGAATATCTTTTTCCATATTCCAACGGACCGCTTCCAACGACTTGAACAATTCGGGATAGAGCATGGTAAGCCTTTGAATTTGCAGGCGGATTCTAGCAGACATGCTTGACCGGCCTTGGTTTTTCGTGCTTGCCGGAGCAAAGAATGGTGTCTGTCCGTTTCCTCGTCACAACAGGCCTGCCGGTGCCACGCGTGCGACGCGCGGCTTGGGCGACCCCCTTGGTGCGCCGGGCGCTGGCGCGAGCCTCGCGGTGATCCGCGATGTGATCGACGGGTTGTCCGTCGTCTTGTGTGGAGCGGCCCCCTCGATTGTCAGCGCGCCCTTCAGTATAGGAAGCGCGGCGCGTACAAGCGGCGTCCGGCGTGCCGCGCGCAAAGCACTTCCAGTGCCGCAGCCCCGGGCTTCGCGGCGTTATACCCTAGACTCAAAGGATCGACACACCGCCAGCTTTCGGAGACCTGACATGTTGTTTTCCGCCACCGTGCCTGCTCGCCGCCGGTCCTTGCCACGGCATGCGTCAGGCGTACTGCGCCGACACCATCTACTGGTGATTGCCATTGCGATTGCCATTGCCGTCATCGCCCTGCTGCTGCCGCGCACGGGTCACGCCGCTGCGCCCGCCGCACAACCGGTGGCCCCGGCCGCCAATGGCACGTGCCCGGCCAGCCTGAATTTCCGCGTCAAACGTCTGCAGGATGATGCCCCGCAAGACCTTTGCCAGTACGCCGGCCACGTGGTGCTGGTGGTCAACACGGCCAGCTACTGCGGCTACACGTATCAGTACGAAGGCCTGGAAGCACTCTATGCGAAATACCGCGACAAGGGGCTGACGGTGCTCGGCTTTCCGTCCAACGATTTCGAGCAGGAGCCCGGCAATAGCAAGCAGATCGCCGCGTTTTGCTACAACACGTATGGCGTGAAATTCCCGATGTTCTCGAAGACGGCGGTGGTGGGCCCGAGTGCCTCGCCCCTGTACGCCTGGCTCGCGGCACAGACCGGGCAGGCGCCGAAGTGGAATTTCCACAAGTACCTGCTGGATCGCAACGGCCGCGTGGTGGCGGTGTATCCGAGCAAAGTCGAGCCGGGCGATCCGGCCCTTGCCAAGCGCATTGATGCGCTGCTGGCCGAACCGGCACCGCGCTGAGTTGGCCGCTTGAGTTGGCCGCTTGAGTCAGCCGCTTGAGTCAGCCGCTTGAATCAGACCTCGCTTAGGCCGCGCGCATGGTGTCCGGCACCACGCCGTACAGGAACGCGGCCAACTCCTCACGGCGGGCCTGTACATCGCGCTCGCCCAGATCGATCAGTTCCTGCGTGAATTCGGGTTCGAACAGCAGATAACTGGCGAATGCGGCGCCGCGCGCCTCAGTGCCACCCAGCGGTTTGAGCAGCGCGCGCACTGTGCTCGGCAAGCGCTGCACGTGGCGCGAGGCGATCAACTCGATACGCTCGGACGGCGCCACCACCATCACTTCAATCTTGCGCCAGCCGTCGCGCGCGTCGGCGAGTTCGGGGGTGCGGGCCACCATCGCGTTGATGTGCTGCAGCCGTTCGATGTCGGTCGACAGGCCATCCAGAAAGATGCTGGCCAGCGCCTGCCCGGCAACCTGCGCCAAGGACGGATAGCCCGACGCCGGCACCGTGTCATACCACCCGGGCTGCGAGCGCGACGCCGCGCCCACCACCAGAATGCGATTCGCGCCCAGATGAATGGCCGGGCTCAGCGGTGACATCTGGCGCATCGTGCCGTCGCCAAACCACTCGTCATTGCCCTCAAGCGGCACCGGCTCGGCGGGAAATACGAATGGGATGCTGGAAGACGCCAGCAAGTGCGACACGCCAATCTCATCGGCCACGGCAATCCGCTGCGAACGCCGCCAAGGCAGCACCACATGCGGGGATTGGTAGAACGTGACGTGGCGCCCGGTGGTGTAGGACAGCGCCGTGATGGCCAGCGCGCGCAGTGCGCCGGCTTCGAACGCGGCCTGGACCCGGCGGCCATCGTGGTGGGCCTGCAGCATCTCGCGCAGCGGGGTGTTGTCGAACAGGGCACGGGGCGTGCGGCCCGTCATCCAACCGAACGCCAGCGCAGTCAGCCAGCGCGCGCCACTGGCGCCCACACGGCCGACATCGGTGCGATAGACGCGGTCTGCATGCAGGCTGGCCCAGAGCTGCGTGAGCGCCTCGGTGGCTTGTGTGAAGTCCTGCGCGCCACGCGCCAGGCCCAGGCTGTTGATGGCCCCGGCCGACGTGCCGCAGATCACGTCGAACGGTGTGCGGACCACGTTGGGCACCGTGTCGCGCGCGAGCCGCGCGATGCCACGCAGCACGCCGACCTGATAGGCGGCGCGTGCGCCACCGCCCATCATCAAGAGCGCGGTGCAGTCGTTCGACATCGATCAGGCGGTGTCGTCGTTGGCCGGTTTAGGCGGTGCCGCCTTGGCGGGCGCCTTCTTCGCTGCGGCCTTCTTGGGAGCCGGCTTCGCTGCTTTACCAGCAGGCGCCTTGGCGGCCGGCTTCGGTGCCGACTTGGCGGCCGCACGTTTCGGCTTGGCCGGTGCGGTTTTCTCTTCGATCTCCTCCGGCGCGGTATCAAGCCCCTCCGCCCCGGGTGCGCCCATGCCTCCCGCAGCACCACCAAACCCCGGGAAGCCCGGCATCAGGTTCTGCGGCATCGGCATGGCAGCGGCTGCTGAACTGGCGATCTGGTTGAACTGCTGCTGCAGCATGTTCCACCACGGCGACGGGTCGAGCGCGGCGGCAGCGGCGCGCGCGGCAGCAGCCTGTGCTGCTTGGGTGGCTCGGGCCGCTTCAGCGCGGGCCTCGGCTTCATCGTCATCGGTATCTTCCGATGCGACTTCTTCCTCATCTTCCGGCGAAGGTTCTTCGGCCTCGGCGGATTGAGCGGTCGTGTGCGGCCACGCCGGCTTGCTATCGGAGGCTTCATCGGCGGTCTCGCCCTGGCCGGCAAAGCCATCGAACGCAGACTTCATCGCCTCGGGTGACAACGCCGAGCCAAACGTCTGCAGCGCCACCAGCGTGGCGCGCTGGACCTCCAGCCCCTGGATGGCGGTGCGCAACAGGCTCGCGTTCAGTTGCAGCCAGCTTTCCACCGCGCGCAAGTCATGGATGCGCTTGTCGAGCTCTTCGAGATCCATCGGCGGCGCGGCAAAGCTCGCCATGTTGGGCATGCCGCCGGCCATGCCGGCAAAGCCGCCGCCCCATAGCTTGCGCAGAAATTCGAAGCCGCCTTCAGCGAAATTGGGCATCTGGGTGAACATGGTGTCTCCTGGAAATCGGTCGTGGGTCGATGACGGTTCAGGTGCCGTCGAAGGTGGGCGGGCGCTTCTGGCGCAAGCTGGCAATGCCCTCGCGCACATCGGGGCCGGCAAACCCCATGAATTCCAGCGCCAGCGAGGTATCAAAACTCGGGCCCGCCAGACGCAGCCAGTTGTTCAACGCGTACTTGGTCCAGCGGATGGCCGTCTGCGAACCCGCCGCCAAACGTTCGGCCACCTCGAAAGCGCGATTGACAAGCTCCGATTCGGGCACAGCCAATGACACCAGCCCGATACGTTCAGCCTCATCACCGGTCATCGACTCGCACAGCAGCAGGTAGTACTTGGCCTTGGCCATGCCGCACAGCAGGGGCCAGACGATCGCTGCATGGTCACCCGCCGCCACGCCCAGGCGCGTATGCCCATCCACAATGCGCGCGTCCTTCGCGGCGATGGAAATATCGGCCAGCAAACCGGCGACCAGCCCAGCACCCACGGCGGGCCCATGCATGGCGCTGACGATGGGCTTGTCGCAGTTGATGAGGTTGTAGACGAGGTCGCGCGCCTCGTGCCAGACGCGCGTGCGCACGTCGAAGTCTTCGGCCATCTGCTCGACGAGGTGCAGATCGCCGCCGGCCGAGAAGCCCAGCCCCTCGCCGCGAATGAGCGCCACGCGCACCGAGGGCTCGGCAGACACATCGCGCCAGATCTCGGCCAACTCGCGGTGCAGACTCGAATCGGCGGTGGACAGCTTGCGATTGGCCGACTGCGCCGCACCCATCACGATTTCGAGGACGGGGCCGTGCTGAACGAGCGTCAGCGCTTGGTAGCGGGCGAAGCGGGGAGCAAGCGAAGTCATGATCGGTCGGAATGTGAATCAAGCATAGCGGATGAGGCTGCGCGTGCAATGCGGCAGACACGTCGTGATGGCGCCCTCGTGCGGGCGCGCTGGTCCGGGCGCTGCATGCGGTTTCCTCCCGTCATTTGGAGAAGAGCCTAGCGGTTTTGCCGCGGTTTGGCGATGCGGGGCAGCCCGGGCATCCTCGCTGGTTCAAGCCGTGCCAGTCTGGTTGGGTACATGGTCACCCAACTGACGCAAGCCTTCGGCATAGGTACCGGCGTCCATTTCCGCCGTCGACTTGGCCACGTAGTAGGCGAGCCCCAGGCGTGAGGAGGTACCGGTGAAGACCTGATAGAAGTCGCCCAGATCATGCAGGCGCACGACTTTCCGCCACGGGATCACAGCGGCCTTGCCGGAGGGCCCTCGCACTGACAACGTGCTGGACGATAACGACCACACATGCAGCCCCTCCAACCGCGCCATGCTGCGCCGGACAGAACGCTCGGTGATCGATGCGATGAGGGGCGGGGTCCGCTGCTCGATCTTGGCCGTAAACCATCGGCGCGCACGCAGGACATGAGCGATCCCTGGTTTGTGGAAACGCCACCAAAGCCCGCCGTAGATCAGCGCGGCCAGCACGAAAGGCAGCACCGCTTCGATCGGGCTTTGATGCGAGGCGCCCTCCAGCCTGATCAGCCCCACGACCAACAGCGGAACGATCAGAAAGACCGCCGGCAGCCAGCGCTGCATGACAGACTCCATGCGCGCCTGCATGGCAGCCTGCCTGTTCGCCAGCCGCGCGATGCGTATGGCGGTGATGCGGTCAGCCAACGACTGGCATTGCGCGGCGCTGATACGGAAACGTAGCTCCATGGCCCGTCCTGAGTTGAGGTCCAACGTGATTCTAGAGCCACGCGCCTCGGTTGTATCTTTTTACGTAACGCGTATCTTGTAGAGCGACATCCGAGACTTCAAATGCCCATCGACGCCCCCCTCCTACCCGACGAACCGCTTGTAGAAGACGCCCCCGCCGAGCGCACCAGCGCCGGCATCCACTCCGCCGAAATTGCGCTGACCGTGCTCTCGGCGATGGCGCGCACGGGCGGCGCACACGCCGTCTCTGAACTGGGCCGGCAACTCGGCATGCCGCGCGCCAAGGTGCACCGCTATCTGGTCTCGCTGGAGCGCATGGGCTTTGTCGAGCAGGACCCGGCCTCGGCACGCTACCGGCTCGGCACGCAGGCGCTGCAGGTGGGGCTGTCCGCGTTGTCTGATGTGGATTTCGTGCGCGAAGGCACCAACATGCTGCCCAAGCTGGCCGAGCGGCTCAACGAGAGCGTGTTCCTGTCGGTGTGGAGCAACCGTGGGCCCGTCATCGTGCGATGGGAAGACGGTGGCCGGCCGGTGGCGGTGAACGTGCGCGTGGGTTCGGTCATGCCGCTGCTGAACTCGGCCACGGGGCATGCGTGCGCGGCCTGGATGCCCGAAATCCAGATCGTGCCGCTGATCGACCGCGAACTGCGCGGCCCCGGCGCGGGCAAGGCTGGACTGACGGATTGGCTGAACTGCCGCGCGCTCTGGCAGACCGTGCGACACGAAGGCGTGGCGCGCATCACGGGCTCGCTGGTGCACGGCATTGATTCGGTGGCCGTACCGGTGCTCGATGCGCAGGGCAAGCTCGCGGGGGCCATTACGGCGCTGGGGCTGTCCAGCGCGTTCGACTCCAGCCTGGAGGGGCCGGTCTCGCAGACGCTGCGCGAGGCGGGGCGGTCGCTATCGCTGCGCTTGGGGTATCACGGCCAGGCGCTGACCGCCGGGGCGGCGCCGGTCAAGCGCGGACGCCGCCCGAAGGCTGCACCCGAATCGGCGTAACTAAGCAGCGTAAGCCTTACGCCTGCGTGCCCGGCGCAACGACTTCCTGGTCAATCGCCCCGAAGATCGACACGCCATTCGCATCGAACATCTCGATCTTCACCGTGTCGCCATAGCGCATGAATTCGGTGACGGGCGCCCCGGATTCGATGGTCTCCAGCATGCGTTTCTCGGCAATGCACGCGTACCCCTTGCTGCGGTCCACGTTGGAAATCGTGCCCGAACCGACGATGCTGCCCGCCCGCACGTTGCGCGTCTTGCAGATGTGCGCGATCAACTGGCCGAAGTCGAACACCATGTCGGTGCCGCACTCGGGCTGGCCGACTTTCTTGTTGTTCCAGCGCACCGTCATCGGCAGATGCACCTTGCGCTCACGCCAGGCCTCGCCCAACTCGTCGGGCGTGACGGCCACGGGCGAGAACGCCGTTGCCGGCTTGCTCTGGAAGAAGCCGAAGCCCTTGGCGAGCTCGGCGGGAATCAGGTTGCGCAGCGACACATCGTTGGCCAGCACGATCAGGCGGATACCTTCGGCGGCAGCAGCGGCTTCGGTACCCATCGGCACGTCACCGGTGATGACGGCCACTTCGGCTTCGAAGTCGATGCCGAAGGCCTCGCTGCGGCAGACGATGGGGTCGTGCGCGCCGGCCAGGTCGTCGGAGCCCCCCTGGTACATCAGCGGATCGGTCCAGAACTCGGGCGGCATCTCGGCGCCGCGTGCCTTGCGCACCAGCTCGACGTGGTTCACGTAGGCCGAACCGTCGGCCCACTGGTACGCGCGCGGCAGCGGTGCCATGCAGTTGGCCGCATCAAATGCAAACGGGTGACGCGCGCGGCCCGCGTTGAGCTGCTCGTACAACTCCTGCAGTTGCGGCGCGTGGAAAGCCCAGTCGTCCAGCGCGCGCTGCAGCGTCCCGGCGATGTGCGTGGCGAAGTGAGCGGTCTTCAGGTCGCGCGAGACCACGGCCAGCTGGCCGTCGCGCGAGCCATCCTTGAGGGTGGCGAGTTTCATGGGCGTCGTGTGCGGATCTTGTGCAGGAAAAAGCTGCGCGGATGGTACACCGTGCATCGGCTAAACTGGCCCGAACCCTGTTTCCACCCGCCACCATGTCTACGCTGCCCGCTGACACCGATCTCGAGCTGGAGCCCGATGCCGATGCTGATGGCGAACTGGATGCGCCCGCGCGCTCGGGCATCCAGTCCATCGAAGTCGGCTTCCGGCTGCTGGAGGTGCTCACGCACACCAACGGTCCGATGATGCTGCGTGATCTGGCGCGCGCCGCGCCGATGAACCCCGCCAAGGCACACCGCTATCTGGTGAGCTTCGCGCGCCTGGGCCTCGTCACGCAAACGCCCGAAGGCCGCTACGACCTCGGCCCCTTTGCGCTGGAGATGGGCCTGGTGAGCCTGAATCGGCAAGACCCGATGCGCCGCGCCCGCCCTGCCGCCGCCGCGCTGCGCGACGAAATCGATCACACCATCGGCCTGGCCGTGTGGGGCAACCAGGGCCCGGCCATCGTCCACTGGGAAGAAGCCAGCCACCCTGTGACGGTCAGCCTGCGTCTGGGCGATGTGATGCCGATGCTCAACTCGGCGACCGGCCGCGTGTTTGGCGCCTATTTGCCGCGCGCCCAGACGCTGTCGTTCATCCAGCGCGAGCTCGACCGGTCTGCGCGCAACGAAGGCAACACCGAACTTCCCCGCACGCTCGAAGCCTATGACGCCATTTGCGCCGACGTGCGCACGCACGGCGCCTCACGCATCCACGGCGGCGTGCTGCCCGGCATCAATGCCATGTCGCTACCGGTATTCGACGCCAACGGCCAGCTATGCCTGGTGCTGATCGCCCTGGGCGCGCAAAGCACCTTCGACACCACCTGGAGCGGCCCGCTGGAGCGGCGCTTGCGGCAGGCCGCACAACAGCTTTCCGCCGATCTTGGATACGTTGCACCCAACGCCCCACAACCCTGACGATGTGACTGCCGGCCGCGGGCGCCGCCTTGGACGCTTTCGCCGCCTGCGCCGCGTCGGGCTGATCGTGTTGGCGGTCCTCCTGTTGCACGTCATCGCCGTCGTCTGGATTGCGCGCAACCATCAGGTCATGTGGCCGCCTGAGCCGGACCAGATCGTTCCGGCGCTGCTGTTGCGCCCGGAGCCCGTACAGCCGCCCGCGCCCCCCGCCCCAAAAGCGGCGCCCACGCCCAAACCGCGTCCCGCCGCGCCCCGTCCGCAAGCCGCACCGACACCTGCGCCAGCCCCGGTACCGGCGACGCCAGACATCGCCAATATGGACCCGGAGGACTTCAGCAGCGCCGGCGCCCAAGCCTCGGCCAACTCCGGTGTGGTCTCCGACCCGAGCGCGCGGGGCCCGGGCGCCGCCCCATCCGGCGCCAACTTTTCGCTGCCGCCGTCGGCCACGCTGCACTACGCCACCTACGTCAACGGCGTACGCAACGAAGACGGTGTGATCCGCTGGGCCACCGATGGCAAAACTTACACGCTGGCCGTCGAAATTCCGCTGCCGCTGTTCTTTGGCTCGCTTGCGTTCCGCAGCGCGGGCAGCGTGGGCACCTATGGCTTGGCGCCCGCCCGGTACGAAGAAGTGCGCGGTCGCCGACAACCCGACGTCACCACCTTCCACTACGCCGCAGATGCCACGCCGGCATCCGGCGCGCAGAGCGCACCCACCGTCACTTTCACGCGCACGCCTGCCGTGCTGCCCTTGCCCGAGGGCACGCAAGACCGCTTCAGTGTGTTCCTGCAATTGACGGGATTGGCGCGTGGCAAGCCCGAGCGCATCGCCAGCCCTGGGCTCACGCTGGAGATTCCCATCGCCGATACCGACAGCATGGAAGTCGCCCGCGTGCAGCACATCGGCGAAGAGACCATCGACACCCCGAACGGCACGATTCGTGCGCAGCACTTCATACGGCTACCGCGCCGGGCAGACGACAAACGGCGCGTGGAAATCTGGCTGTCCGCCGAGCGCGGCTGGCTGCCGGTACGCCTGCGCCAGACCGAGCCCAACGGCATGCAGTTCGACCTGGTCTACCAGTCCCAGGAAGGAGGCTGACCGTGAATCCCAACGCCAACGCACCACAATCCGGCACGGTGCACGCCAACGGCATCGACATCCATTACCGCATCGACGGGGCGGACGGCGCATGGGTGGTGCTTGCCCACGCGCTGGGTGTAGACCATCAACTGTGGGACGGCATCGCCGAGCGCCTTGCCGCCCGCCACCGCGTGCTGCGCTACGACGCGCGCGGCCACGGCAAGACCAGCGCCCCGCATGGGCCATACACGCTGTTCCAGATGGCCGACGACGTGGCCGGCCTGCTGGATGCGCTGTCGATCGAACAGGTGCATTTCGTCGGGCTGTCGATGGGCGGAATGGTGGGGCAAATCCTCGGTGTGCGTCACCCGCAGCGGCTGCTCTCGCTCACGCTGTGCGACACCGTCTGCTACACGCCCATGGCAGCGCACGCCATGTGGGACGAACGTATCGGCCAGGTGGAAGCGCATGGCATGAGCGGCATCATCGAACCCACGCTGCAGCGCTGGCTGACCACCGCGTTTCGCGAAGCACACCCCGCAGAGGCCGACCGCATCCGCAACCTGTTGCGCGCCACACCGCCCCACGGCTACGTCGGCGCATGCCTCGCCATCAAAGCGCTCGACACGCGCACCGGGCTGGCGCGCATCACCTGCCCCACACTCGTCATGACCGGCGAGGAAGACACCGGCGCGCCGGTGGAGGTGGCGCGCGAGATCGCCTCGCGCGTTCCCAACGCGCGCTTGAAAGTGATCCCGCACGCAGCCCATCTCGCCCCTATCGAACAGGACGACACCTTCCTCCGCGATCTGGATGAATTTCTCGGGCACGCGGGATGCGGGAGCCAATGCGACACGCCTTGAAGCGTCGCTGCCTCGCCGATAGTTGCAGGCGCCGTGCACACGGTCCGTCGTCTACCCATCGAATGGGGGACAGCCGCTTGCACCTTTTGATGCAGACACGGAAAGGTCTTGTTACTCGGCCACAACGCCCGTCACACATTAGGCCTCGCATTTGAGAACTTTGTGGTCAATGATTAAGCCCAAGGAACAGATGGGGCAGAGCGGTCATGCGGCGGGAGTTGATCGGCCCTTGAAGTCATGACCGCGGGCCCCATCTACCCGGTGCAGCAGTAGAGCAGTCCCCACAACAGCAAGACGATTGACGCCTCGGAGGTGCACCATGCAAATGATCTACAACAGCGACAACTACTGCGTTGTCGAGTTCGGTGTCGACGGCCAGCACGCCATGCTTGCCGCGGGCGGCTACGAGATCGTCGATAAGAACCTCAAGCGCGAGATCTTCCTCGGCGGCGAACTGGCCGAGCACTTCCGCGAGGACGTCAAAAAACTGATCGCTAGCGAACCCACGGTCGAAGAAGTCGACGACTTCCTCGGCAAATTCGACACGGTGATGACGCAGCCCGTCACGATGCACTGAAGTGGAGCGGGCCAACTGCCCGCCGGACCGATCAACAAAAAACGCCCGGAGCTTGGCGCTTCCGGGCGTTTTTTCATGCGCGCATCGACTATCGCGTCAATAGCTTCTGGCTAGCACTGCTCCCACGGCAGGCCGGCGTGGCGCCACCCGTTGAGTGTGTTGCGGTGGCGCGTGCCATCCAGATCGCCCTCAAAGCCGTGGCGCACGACGTAGACGTCGCGGAAACCGGCTTCTTCCAATGCGTGGGCTGCGGCTGCAGAGCGATTGCCGCTGCGGCAGATCAGCACGATCGGCCGCTCGAAGCCGTGGCCCGTCAGCTTGTGCACGGTGGGCACGAACTCCGGGTTCACCTCCCAGTGCGGGCCGTCGTTCCAGGAAACATGGTGCGCGCCAGCCGGGTGGCCAACAAACAGGTGTTCCATTTCGCTGCGGCAATCGATGAACAGCGCAGCAGGCGTGCGTTGCAGGAAGGCGTGGGCGTCGGTGGGGTCGAGCAGTTGCATGGCGGCGGTCAAGGCGAGACAAATGGCGTGATGTGGATTATAGGAGCGGGATTACCTACAACGGCGGCAAGTCCTTGATGCGACTGGTAAAATTGCGCTTTGGCCGCCCCTGCCGCAATTTTGACGATCAGTCCGGCCGCTGCACCTCGGAGTCCTCCATGACCGCGCCCCTGCCCTACACCCGTGCCGCCAACCTGCCCGCGCTGCTGCGCGAGCGCATCCTGATCCTGGACGGCGCAATGGGCACCATGATCCAGCGCTACAAGCTGACCGAGGCGCAGTACCGCGGCGAGCGGTTCGCCAATCACCCGATCGACGTGAAGGGCAACAACGAACTGCTGTTGCTCACCCGCCCTGAAGTCATCCGCGAGATTCATGAGCAGTACCTGGCCGCCGGGGCCGACCTGATCGAAACCAACACCTTCGGCGCGACGACCATCGCGCAGGAAGACTACAAGATGGCGGACCTGGCCTACGAGATGAACGTCGTGGCCGCCCGCCTGGCGCGCGAGGCCTGCGACAAGTACAGCACGCCCGAGAAGCCCCGCTTCGTGGCCGGCGCCTTCGGCCCGACGCCCAAGACCGCCAGCATCTCGCCCGACGTGAACGACCCCGGCGCACGCAACGTCAGCTTCGACCAATTGCGCGACGCGTACTACGAACAGGGCAAGGCGCTGCTCGAAGGCGGGGCGGACGTGTTCCTGGTCGAGACCATCTTCGACACGCTCAACGCCAAGGCCGCGCTGTTCGCCATCGACCAGCTGTTTGAAGACACCGGCGAGCGCGTGCCCGTGATGATTTCCGGCACCGTGACCGACGCCTCGGGCCGCATTCTCTCGGGCCAGACGGTGGAAGCGTTCTGGAACAGCCTGCGCCACGCCAAGCCGATCACCTTCGGCCTGAACTGCGCGCTGGGTGCCGCACTGATGCGCCCGTACATCGCCGAGTTGGCGAAGATTTGCGACACCGCCGTCTCGTGTTACCCGAACGCCGGCCTGCCCAACCCGATGAGCGACACGGGCTTTGATGAAACGCCCGACGTGACGTCCAGCCTGGTCGACGAATTCGCCGCCGCTGGCCTAGTGAATCTGGTGGGGGGCTGCTGCGGCACCACGCCTGAGCACATCAAGGCGATTGCGGACCGTGTTGCGAACCGCAAGCCGCGTGCATGGCCCGGCCAGTACAAAGAAGCTGCCTGAGTCTGAACCAACGCGCCACCGCCCGCCTGCCCCTTATTTGCATCAGAAGAACATGACCGACCACCCCATGCGCCTCTCTGGCCTCGAACCGTTCAACATCGGCGAGGACACGCTGTTCGTCAACGTTGGGGAGCGCACCAACGTCACCGGGTCCAAGGCGTTCGCGCGCATGATCCTGAACAGCCAGTTCGACGAGGCGCTGGCCGTCGCGCGTCAGCAGGTCGAGAACGGCGCGCAGGTCATCGACATCAACATGGACGAGGCGATGCTCGATTCGAAGGCGGCGATGGTGCGCTTCCTGAATCTGATCGCCTCCGAGCCGGACATCGCGCGCGTGCCGATCATGATCGACTCATCCAAGTGGGACGTGATCGAGGCGGGCCTGAAGTGCGTGCAGGGCAAGGCGATCGTGAACTCGATCTCGCTCAAGGAAGGCGAGGAACAGTTCGCGCACCACGCGAAGCTGATCAAGCGCTACGGCGCGGCTGCGGTGGTGATGGCGTTTGACGAGCAAGGCCAGGCCGACACGTTCCAGCGCAAGACCGAGATCTGCAAGCGCAGCTATGACTTCCTCGTCAACAAGGTCGGCTTTGCGCCGGAAGACATCATCTTCGACCCGAACATCTTTGCCGTCGCCACCGGCATCGAAGAGCACAACAACTACGCGGTCGACTTCATTGAGGCGACACGCTGGATCAAGCAGAACCTGCCGTACGCGAAGGTGAGCGGCGGCGTGTCGAACGTGTCGTTCTCGTTCCGCGGCAACGATGTGGTGCGCGAGGCGATCCACACCGTGTTCCTGTACTACGCGATTCAGGCGGGCATGGACATGGGCATCGTCAACGCCGGCCAGTTGGGCGTGTACGAGAACCTCGATCCGGAGTTGCGCGATCGCGTGGAAGACGTGGTGCTCAACCGCCGCCCGGATGCGACGGACCGCCTGCTGGAAATTGCAGACAACTACAAGGGCGGTGGCACCAAGCGCGAAGAGAACCTCGCCTGGCGCCAGGAGCCGGTGGAAAAACGCCTCGCCCACGCCCTCGTGCACGGCATCACCGACTTCGTGGTGGAAGACACAGAAGAAGTCCGCCAGAAGATTTTTGCTGCAGGCGGCCGCCCGATCCAGGTAATCGAAGGCCCGCTGATGGACGGCATGAACATCGTCGGCGACCTCTTTGGCGCCGGGAAGATGTTCCTGCCGCAGGTGGTGAAGAGCGCCCGCGTGATGAAGCAGGCGGTGGCGCATCTGATTCCGTTCATCGAAGAAGAGAAGCGCCAGATTGCGGCTGCCGGCGGCGACGTGCGCTCGCGCGGCAAGATCGTCATCGCCACGGTCAAGGGCGATGTGCACGACATCGGCAAGAACATCGTCACCGTCGTGCTCCAGTGCAACAACTTTGAAGTCGTGAACATGGGCGTGATGGTCCCGTGCAACGACATCCTGGCGAAGGCCAAGGTGGAGGGCGCGGACATCATCGGCCTGTCGGGCCTGATTACGCCGTCGCTCGAAGAGATGGCCTACGTGGCCTCGGAAATGCAGCGCGATGACTACTTCCGCGTGAAGAAGATCCCGCTGCTGATCGGCGGCGCCACCACGAGCCGCGTGCACACCGCCGTGAAGATCGCCCCGAATTACGAAGGCCCCGTCGTCTACGTGCCAGACGCCTCGCGCTCGGTGAGCGTGGCGTCGAGCCTGCTGTCGGACGAAGGCGCCGCGCGCTACGTTGAAGAACTGCATGCGGATTACGACCGCATCCGCACTCAGCACGCCAACAAAAAGGCCACGCCGATGGTGTCGCTGGCGGCCGCGCGTGCCAACAAGACGAAGATCGACTGGTCCGACTACACGCCGCCCAAGCCCAAGTTCATCGGCCGCCGCGTGTTCAAGAACTACGACTTGAACGAACTCGCGCAGTACATCGACTGGGGCCCGTTCTTCCAGACGTGGGACCTCGCCGGCAAATTCCCCGACATCCTCAATGACGAGATCGTGGGCGAATCGGCCCGCAAGGTGTTCTCGGACGGCAAGAGCATGCTCGCGCGCCTGATCGCCGGGCGCTGGCTCACGGCCAACGGCGTGATCGCGCTGCTGCCCGCCAACACCGTCAACGATGACGACATCGAGATCTACACCGACGAATCGCGCTCGGAAGTCGCGCTC
>JGI24740J21852_10000092_pt1 | contig 31280 bp, 36 predicted proteins | sample KBSCornC6_FD_21852 | JGI IMG/M metagenome (IMG submission 21852) | reverse complement strand
AGGATCCTTGGCGTTTTCTGCGTGGGATTGCCGCCGGAATCGTTCGGCCAGGTCGAGGCTCTGGTCCGGCTTCTCCTTGCTATCCCGCACCTGGTTTATGGTTCGCTGCGGCGGCTGCTTCCGTTCTTCGACTGCCTGCGGGCGTATAACCACCGTCCCAGCCTGCCGCGCAATATCCCGACCGGCGGCGGCACGCGTTTTGGCATCCGGCTTGTAGCCTTCGATCTCCAGCCCCTGCGCCGCGGCTGCCAGATAGGCTGCCCGTTTGAAGTCCGCGTCGCCGTTGATCTTGATGGAGGTCCATCCATTGGCCTTGGCAAGGCGAACCAGATCGGGGAGGGCCGAGGAATCGCGGGCCTTGATCCGGTCTGGCGTCACAGTTGCGATCGGATTGCGGTCGTGCGCGCTCCGGTAAAGCTTGTCGCCCACGCGCAGAAACCGGCTCTCCAGTTCCTGCGGCATCTCCATATCCGGGCGTTTGCGGGCACCGGGCTTTTGGTCCTGGGCGGTCGTTGGGTCATCAGCCATTTCATCGCTCCTGTTCAATTAAGCCCACGGTACCGTGGTCGCGTTGGTCGGTTTCGACGTCGATCAGCATGTCGGGAAAATCCGAGATGATGATGCAGTCCATGGCGAAGGTATGTGGGTCGGGGTTGGCCAGCTGGCTGGCATCGGGCAGCACGCAGGGAGGAAGCTCCTCGTCATCCTCAACAATTCTGACGATCGGCTCGACCACGGGTGTTGGCATGAGGCGCCGCGTGAAATGCGGGTCAAAAAAATAGCGGATCTTGTCGCCGCGAATGGGCGGCATGCCGCCGCGCAGCAACAGCAGTTCGTCGGCAGGGAATTGCATCAGCTCCTGCGGCAGCAGCAGCGCCCGGCGATGGTCCGACATGGATTTGGACCGATTGGCGAGGATACCGTGGATGGTCAGCGATCGGGTGACCGATTCCTGGCCGATATAGCCGATCCGCTCCGACAGCTCATTGGCGACCTTCAGTTCCTTGGGCGTGAACGCGACTTCCACCCCACAGTTGGCAACAATCTCGTCCGCCACATGCTCGCCATAGACGGCACGAAGCTGAGAGCGCGACTGGATCACCGGCAACAAGCGGATCCCGTAGCCCGCGACATACGAAAAGGCGTTCGCGATCACCTGGGCGCGGCCGAGCCGGGCAAATTCGTCGAGCAGCACCAGCACCTGAACCGGCGTTTGCGCATCGGGAAGGTCGCGCACGTTAAGGTCGATCAGCTGCTGGAACAGCAGGTTATAAAGGGGGGCCACCCTCTCCAGCTCATCAGGCGAAACGCCAAGATAGATAGACATAGGCTGCACGCGCAGCGCACGAAGGTCGAAATCGCTTTCTTCCGTGGCGGCATCGACGCGCGGATTGAGCCAAAGGCTGAGCTTGGAGGTCACCGTCTGGACGATGCCGGCAAAGGTGTTTTCAGCGCCTGAGGTGAAATCGGCAAGCGCATTGCGGCATCCCGTCGATAGCCGCAGCGTGGGATCATCAAGCGCGCTACGGAAATAACCGCGCGTGTCCCCGTTGGTCATCAGCCGATAGATGGCGCCTATGGTGAAGGGCTTGTCGGACTGCGCGAGATAGGCGCCGACCCCGACGAAGGCCGTGCGTGCAGAATCGGTCCAGAAGGGTTCTCCGCGCTCCGGCGGCACGAACAACATGCTGGCAATCTTCTGAAGCTCGATGATCACCTGGTCGGGATCGTTCCGGTCGATATAGGACAGCGGATTATAGCGTGCCGTCCGACCTTCAGGGTCGGTCGGATTGAAGAGGTAGACGGTCTGCCCATGCTTCGCGCGGAAGCCGGCTGTCGCCGCGAAATTCTCGCGCTTCACGTCGAGCACGACGACCGAGCCGGGCCAGCTCAACAGATTGGGGATGACGATGCCGACGCCTTTGCCCGACCGGGTCGGGGCTTCCACGATGCAATGCTCATTGCCAGCGAAGATCAGATAGCGCCCGGCTTTCTTTCCCAGCACAATGCCATCATCGCCGCGGAAGCCATTGCGGCGGATTTCACTTTCCCTGGAAAAACGTGCTGCGCCATGCAGCGGCGGCTTGCGGGTGACGAACCAGTAGAGCAGCAGGCCAGCGAGCAGTGACCCGGCCGCCAGCCCGCCGAGCAGGGCTTGCCGAACAATGGGGTCGCCGCGGTAATACCAGAAGAAGCGTGGCATCTGCAGCGGATCATAGGTGGTTGCCGGCAGACCCAATATGAACCAGGCGACGATGGACCCGGTGAGAAGCAGCAGGAGCAGAGCGATCGGCGTGCCGATCGCCAGCGCCCAGCCGCGATTAGGCTGCGTGCCGCCCGGCGGGGTCATAATAGATCTCCGTCACGCGAAACTTGCCTTGCACCTTTTTCATCTGGACCACCACGTCGACCAGGATCTTGAGCAGCGAGCGGATGTCGTCGCGCGCGAGATCGGCGCCGCCCTCGCTCTCTTTCACCAGCAGGGTCAGCTGATCGAACGCCAGTTCGGCGGACGCGGCGTGGATGGTTGTGATCGAGCCAGGATGGCCGCTATTCACATTGCGCAGGTAGAAGAACGCGGTCCCGTCGCGCAGTTCCTGCATCAATATGCGATCGGGCCGCATTCGCAGCGCGCTTTCCAGCAATTCCTTGGCGGTGACCTTGGCCGTGCCCTGGCCATCCTTGCTATAAGTCATGTGGACCACGTTGCGGTGGGGCACGACCAGCTCGCGCGTGTCCTCGATCGTCAGCAGCCGCTCCTCTTCGGGAATGAGCTGGATCAGCCCTTTGGCGAAGGTTGTCTTGCCCGAGCCGGTCGCCCCGGAAATGAGAATGTTTAGGCGGCTGCGCACTGCCAGCTCGAAAAAGGCGCTATGCTGCCCTTCGCTGAGTAGAGCCAGCAGCCGGTCCTCGGTTTCGCTCATGCCCCTCGCGGCGACCTTCGTGTCAGCGAAAAGGCCGCCTGCCTCAAAGTCAGACAGGCTCAGCGTCTTGGTGGAGGGTTTGCGGATGGTGATGGACACCGTTCCGTCCGGCGCGACCGGTGGTGCGACGATCTGGACACGTTCGCCGGTCGGAAAGATCGTCGAGCAAATCGGGGTTTCGCGAGTTACATCCTGCGAGGTGAAGGCGGCGGCAGCGGTCGCCAAGATGTTGAGGCGGGGGAGGGTGAGTTCCTCTTCGACCTCCCAATTCCATCCGCCCTGGCGCTCGACCGCCACCTCGAGCGGCCGATTGATGACGACCTCCGTCACCGCGTCGTCATCGAGATATTTGCGCAGGGGCGCGATCGCATCATCAAGGATGGCGGTGTTGCGGAAATGGGTGATGCTCATCGCAGCGCCAGTCCATAAACTTGCGAGAAGTCGAAATCCTGCGCCACGGTGATGGACAGGTCTGTGCCCTGCGCAACGCGCAGCACGGGCTTGATCTGCTGTGTGTCCTGAAGGATGGTCGAGGCGGAATCCGAGGGTACCTGGGTCACATTGCTACCCGAGCGGCCTACTGCGGTCGATGCGACCGTGGACGCATCATCCAGGATGCTGAACAGCAAGGCCGAACCGAACCGGTCCCAGAAGAAACGATCAACCTTGCCGCCAATACCTGCACGCCCCAGGCTGTCGGAAGCGGGCGAGGCGATGTCGATGGACACACCGCGCGGTGTGACGGCGCGGCTCCACATGGCGAACAGGCGATATTGCCCGCGATTGAGGCCACCTTGATATTCGCCGAAGACCCGCGTTCCCTTCTCCATCAGCACGACGCGGCCATTATCCGAATAAATGTCGCGGGGAATGATGCAGGTGGCATAGCCGGGCACGCTGCTATCCATGGCGGTCTGCAGCGTGCAGGGGATGATGCTGCCGGCAGTGACCAGATAATTGCGATCGCCGATCATGCGGGCGCTGGTTCGCCCCACTGCCGAGGTGCGCTTTAGGGCATCGAGCGGCGTCGCGTTGCTGGCTGCGCCTTGTGGTTCGCCTTGCTGGGGCATCTCATCGCCGGGCATGCCGAAACGAGCCCCAAGCTGCTGACCCGAAGTGCCATTATAGGCGATCAGCGTTGAACGGCGGGCAGAATCCTGCAATTCCTGCGCCTCAGAGGCGCGGCGCTGGGCCGCGGTTTGTGCTGAGCTGTGCGCGGTGCTTCCGCCTATTCCGGTACCCGCGATGGCAGGAACCTGCTCCCCGGTGAGATGAACAGGCGCGTTCGGATCGTGGGGAGCGTTCTGAAGGGTAGGGGCGATCACGGTTTCCGGATCATAGGCGACATCTGGAGCAGGGGGCTTCGCCTTGATCTGCGGCATTTTGTCATTGCCCCCAATGCCCGCAGCAACGGTGAGGGCAGCGAAAAGGAGCGACCCGCCCAGGGCCCCCACGACGATCATCTTCTTCGTGTCCCACTGGACGCTCTTGAGGGACGGGATACGATTGGGCCGGTCGACCGCCGGGGCCTCCCGGTCGATCTCATTGATGTCGGGCGTCGCGTCGACGTCGAACCGCTTGTCGTTCACTTCTCGTCCTCCGTCGTGCGCCGGGCCACTTCAGACGCGGTGTCCGTCTTGGGATCGCGGCCGTAGAAGCTGGGATTGTCGTTATAAATGCAGAGCACCACCTTCCCCCGGCGCAGCCGCAGCTGACGGAACACCCCATGGATGACGACGAACTCGTCGCGCACGTCGAAGGAGGCGGTCGCTTCGCTGCCGTCGGGGTTGATCGTGAAGATCGCTGGGATTCCGCGCTGATTGGGAAAGCGCAGCACGGTAAACTGACCATTGTCTGTCACTTCCGACGGTTGGATTTCTGACGATCCCTGCACGGTATAGGCAAGGTTGCGCTTGCCCTCGAGCACGCCAAGGTCAAGAGCTGTCTTGATCGCACCGTTCTGCTGCGCCAGCACTTGCGCCAGTTGTTGGCGGGCAACGGCGTCACGGCGGGCTGCGGCTTCCTGTTCTGGATAGCGCATGCGGACCTTGAAAAAGGTTTGCGCGCCTCTAGAATTTGCTACCGCAGAGAGCGCAAAAGTATAGTTGCGCTTCTGCCCAGCATAATCGGTGACGACGATGAGGTTGGTTCCACCGGCCCTCTCGCGCGGCTTTATGAACAGGGAGTTTTCGGCCGGGGCAACCTCCCAGGACACAGTATCGCCCATTGCGACGAATTTTATGGTTTCGCCTTGCGCAAATTCAATCTGAGTGGCGGTGCGGAAGGCACTGCGAATGGCGATCACGTTCTGATCGCTATAATTGACCTCGCGCACGCGATGGTCAGCGAGAACTGGGCGCGGGGTGTTTTCCGCGATGGCAACGATTGGCGTGACCAAAATGGCGGCGGCGAGCAGAATGCTAGATTTCATTTTCCGCTCACCTCCGCATCTGCGCGATAGGATTTGACCTGGAAACCCAGCGGATTGGCGTAACGGCCAGCCTCGGATTCCGGCTTGGACATCACATCGAAGGTGATGGTCGCTATCGCAGGCGTTTCAGTCGCTTGGCGTTCCCGTTCTAAGCGCTTGGTGAAACGGACCTGCGCGACGCTGGGCGAAATGAAGGATACGGCTCTCACCGACACGAATACGGTGTCACCTGCGGACAGCTGGTTCTGCGGGGAATCCGGGTTGTCCTTCTTGTAGAAGGCGATCCAGCGGTGCTGTTCTTCAGGCGCGGATAGCGCCAAAACCTGATTAAAATATTCCTGCCGAGCCTGCGGTATCCAGCCTTCGCGTGCCCTCACATAGTTTGCGAGGAAATATTTTCGGACCGCCTCATCATAGGTGATCGACTTGTCGCCGCGAAGCTGCTGCGTCACCTCGGTCGCCCCGGTCGAGCGATCGACCGTGACCACATAAGGCACGACCGTTTTGAGGGGCGAGAGCATTGCGACCGAACCGATGCCCACCAGCGCGATCACGCTTGCGGCACCGGCGACGATCCATGCCAAGCGCTTGGACCGGTTCGCGGCAACGAACCGCTCACGGTCCCAGCTTTGCGCTTCAGCGAAATAGGATTTGAGATCCTCGGCGCTATCTTTGACTCCGATGGCCATGGTCAGCAACTCGCATAGACGGGCTGCGGCCGCCCATCGTGAACAGGGGTGGGGGACGCAGCGCTGATCGGCGGGACATTGCTGTCGTCGGTCGTCGATCCGCTGGCGCTCGGCGATACCGATGACGGGAATAGTTGTGTCGGCTTGGCCGTGGATGCAGCGCCTCCCGCTGCGCGCGATGGGAGGCTAGGGAGGACAGTTCCATAGGGATTGGCGGGGCGCTTCGACTGACCGTTGCAGCGCGGAACCTTGGCTTCCTTCGCCGCGAAGGCGACCGTCGCGCAAGAGAGGGAGAGTAGCGCGGCAAGGACGATAGTTTTTTTAATGTGCATGGCGTGGTTCTCCTATCGCGTCCGGGTGAGCGTTCCGCCCCGGCCGCCATTGCCGCTGCCGCCAAGCCGGCGGGCACTGTCACCGGTCATGCGCATACCCTGCATGGGAATGCTCGCCATGGTGCGACCAGCGGCGGGGACAAAGTTAGCGGTGACCGCGTTGGCAAACTGCGCTGCCAATGCCGGTCCGCCGCCGCCCAAGCCGGACGCCAGGCCTGGGATTTGAAGGAAGAAGAAAAAGCCGAGCACGTAGAAGGACAGGGCCTTCATTGCTGCAATCAGAACTTCGTCTCCGTCGGATATCGAATTTATAAACGTATCGGTCGTTTGTGAGATGAAGAGGGTCACCAGCAGGGCGAAAACCACCAGCATGACGTAGCTGATCGCGGAGCCGAGCCACGAGAAGAACCAACCGCGCGTGGAATCGAACAGCAGTGCTGCCACAAAAAGCGGCCCCACAACGGCGAGGAGGGCGAGGGCAAAAAGAGCGAACGCGCAGATCGTGAATCCCAGCGCGCATGACAGGAGAGCAACGAGGAGGATCGTCAAATTTGCGAAAGCGGCTAAGATGATCTCAACGAAGTTATTGGGTAACCCGACCAGATTGACACCTGCTGCGTCAGTGTGGGCCTGAACGATTTCTTCTATTTTTGTAATCGCTCGGAATGCTCCTTGCAGAAGTGTGTCGAAATATCCCCCCAACCCATTTACGTCAGCGCCGCCGAGAGCATTGGCAAATTGTCCTGGAAGTCCGTTCATAGTGAACAGACCGATCGAGGCTCCGTAAAGAGAACTTACAGCCCAGCTGAGAGCCGCCAATTTCAGCGCACGGTAGACGAACTCACGGGCTGGATATTGCACAGCTCCGCGAAGGATCGCGCCACCCAGCAAAATGATGTAGATAGTAATGCCAACCCTGAGCGGGCCGGAAATTATCCCAATCACAGACGAATACAGTCCGATGATCCCTGTCAGGGCTCCGTTCACTGCGTCCATCATGTTTTCAAAGATTGGGAAATTCATCTCTAAAAATCCGTTTGCGTTAAATGCCTATCTGCTTCTTCATGTTTTCCCGCTGCTTTGCCTGAAGATTGCGGTATCGCGCTGCGTTGGCATTGTTACAGTTTTCCGTTACAACGGCAGGCCAGCTCGAAATTGTCCGTTGCGAAGATTTCCATTTTTCGCACATTGCTTCAACCTTCCCAGCTTCCTTGGGATTTTCGGCAAGGTATTTAATTGAGCGAAGTGGCAGGTCTGACCTGAGATCGTCTCCAGTCTGCTGCTTTTCAGACGGCGTACAAGCCAGCAACGTCGTCACCGATAAAACTGTCAAAGCATTGGTGTATCGCATCAGTCTATGCCTGCCTGGGATTTGAGGTTCGCAAGTTGCTTTTGCCGTTGTGCTGTATAGCTTTGGTAGTCAGCTTCAGCCTGGGCCCGACGTTGCAGGTCCACAGCTTGAAGGGCCATCATGTCGTTGGTCATTTGCGCCTGTTCCAGCTGAAGTCTTGCGCTCATGTCCGCGCGCTCTGCGGCAGAATTCGCGCTGCCGAGCCGGGAACGGAGTTCTTCCAGCCCCTCGCGCCGGCTCGTAACTGAGTCCCCGACCGACCCTGCCAGGCCCGCGGTTACGGCCGCTTGCCGGGCACCCGTTTCATAGTTTGCCCGGATGTCTGATGACGCGTCTGGCGATAGCTGGTCCATCAAACCTTGGAACACGCTGTCGGACCGACCGCGCAGCCGTCCAATCAAATTGAGGTCGCCGCTGGCATATCCGTCGAGACTCGATGACGATACGTTGAGTTCGCGCATGGCGTCCGTCTGTAGTCCGCCCGCAATGCGTCCGATGTCGGTTGCCTTGTTTATGTCGCGGTAAAGGTCCTGTGCTTGGCGAAGCTGGGCTGCGCCCTGCGTCAACATCGACACGCCTTGCCGAACCTGCTCCAGTTGCTGGAACAGGCTGCGCGTATCCGTGACTGGAATGCCCTGCGCCTGCGCACTGCCTGCGAAGGCGAGGAGCGATGCCCCCGCCAGGAGATGCCTGAACCTGTAAGAAGCCATAAAACTCTCCTTCAGCTCGCGCGCCGGCGCTGGTGGAAGATTGGAAGCCACGTGGCTGGCGCAGGGCCATGTTCGGCAATGACCTCGCATGCGAGTGCGGTGGTCTCTGCGCGGCCCGACAGCACTGCCAGCTCATTATGCAGGCCAGAAAGGTCGAGCTCGACGACAACCGAGTCATGGCCCTGCTTCACCAGAAATTTGCGCGATTCAGGCGGCAGTTCCTCGCGGATCAGGGCAAACTCTGCCTCGGTCATGGAGAAGCCGTCGATATAGTCGCGGCGCTGTCCGTTGGGATTGGGCAGCATGATCTTGGTTGCCACTTGCTCCAATATGGAATGGCTGATGTCGCTTTTGAGCGCGTCGGCTGGCGACTGGGTGGCAAACACCATGAGTGCGTTGCGCTTGCGGTAAGTTTTGAGTCCGTCCTGCGCGAAGCTGCGGAAGGCACTGTCACCCAGTGCCTTCCAGAATTCATCGATCACGATGATCGTGCGATTGCCGGTCAGCATCTTGTCGATGCGATGGAAGAGATAGAGCATCAGTGGCGTGCGAATGTCGCCGTTATCTAAAAAATCAGTCATGTCGAAGCCGATGAACCGGGCGTCCAGCCGCATTTCATCCGCTTCATTGTCGAAGACCCAGCCCAGGGAGCCGCGTGAGGTCCATTTCTCCAGCCGGGCTCCGACGCCGCTATCGTCCGCCATGCCCAGCATTGTTCGCAGCGCATCGAGCGAACGCGCGGCAGGCGGAAGCTTCATGACGGCGGCGATGCCTTCGTCGATCCGCCGCTCCTCGGCGACAGAGATTGGGCGCCCTTCAACGCGCACCAGTTGCCGGATCCATAATGACAACCAGGCCCGATCCTCGGACGTGTCGGCAAGCGCCTTTAATGGAGCAAAGCCCGTCGGGGTGCCGTTGGCGAGCGTCAGATAGGTGCCGCCACTGGCCGCCACGAAAATTTGCGCACCCCGATCCTTGTCGATGAAGATCTGGCGCGCACCCGTCTTCTCGGCCTGCGCCATGAGGAAATTGACCAGCACGGTCTTGCCGCCGCCGGTCGGCCCAATCACCATCGTGTGACCGACATCGCGCTTGTGGAAGTTGAAGAAATAGGGACTGCGCGCGCTGGTCTTGAGCAGCGCAATCGCGTCGCCCCAGTGGTTATTCTCCGCGCGACCCGCCGGGTAGGTGTGGAAGGGGGCGAAGGCGGCAAAATTAAGCGAGGTGATGGGCGCGGGCCGTGCCCGCCAGGCGAAATTGCCGACGAGTTGGCTCCAATAGGCAGCTTCTAGGGCGGCGCCTTCGCGGGCAGCGACCATGCCGGTGTCTGCAAGAGCGGCCCGCGCGATCGACATATGGTCGCGCAGCGCCTTCAGGCTCTCGCCATAAACGGCGAGCGTGAAATGATGATCGCCCAGCACGAAGCGATTGGACATGAGATCGTCGGCCGCATCGACCAGATCGTGCATCTGGCTGATCGCACGATCATCGGCATTCTCCATCTGCCGCTGGCGCAGGCGGAACCGCTCGGCCGCAGTCGCGCGCCCCAGGAAGGAGAAGGATTGGGTGAGGACGAAGCCAAAATCGACGGCAAGCAGCGTCTCAAACTGCCGGGGCGTCGTATAGGCGGGATATTCGCGGATACCGAAGATGCCGCCGAAGGAACTGCGATCCGCGTCGCGCACCTCGACGGTCTCGCCACCGAAGATGACGCGCTGGCGGTATAGCGCACTCCCGAGGTGACCGCGAATGATCGGCACGCGGCGATGGCGGCCGGTCATGACCATCTCAGCGACCTCCAGCGGCTCAGAGAATTTGAGGCCTCTATGCCCATAGATTGCAAGCCTGCGCGGCTCACATCGGGCCATCAGCTTCTCAAAATCATGGGCCTTGTCCTCCAGGAACTCGACAAGATCCTGATCCACCGCATCGGCATCCGCACTGGCTGCTGCCTTCGATCGGAAGAGCTGGATGAGCTTGTCGGCGCCGTGGGCCGCTGGCCGGACCAGCAGGGTCACGAAGAAGCGGTTGATGAACATCCGCTCTCGGTTGATCCGCGCGAAATAGGCGGCATCGAGATCCTGCGCGAATTTCGAGCGAAAGTTACCGCCGGGATATTGCTCGACCCGCGCCCGCACCAACTGGGTCCAGATCGAGAGCCGGTCGTCCGCCAGGTTACGCAGCATGCCATTGAGCTTGCCGTGCCAGTCATTGAGGTCGCGAACATCGGCGGTCTCGAAGGCGCGGCCTTGAAGCTCGAAGCTCAGCATGAGCGCGCCGGAATCGAGCATGACCATCTCGTCGTTGACGTGGCGCGCATAAGGCAGAAATTTTGTGGGCAGCACCTCTTTGAGGGCCACCTTCATCGGCACCTGTGCAGAAAGGCGGATCGACTTATTCATGACGGCCAAAGCCCTTTCGGGCAATGCCCTTCAGCGGTAGGGGTGTATAGCTCGATCCGCCCCAGAAGACGCGATTGCGACTGGCAGCCTTGGTTCGGAAGAACAGAAACATCAGCCGAAAGGCATTGACGTCCTGCCGGACGACCAACCGGGCGAGGCCATAGCTGACGGCCGCCATCACCAGCGCATAGACGGGATTGTTGGTCCCGATCAGGACGATCGCTGACACGAGGAGGATGGGCACGGCGGCCTCAATCGGGATGCCTGCCCAAAGGGCGGGCCGAGTGAGGCCGAGGAACAGCGTGTCGCGTGCGATCTCTTCCCGTTCCTCTAACAACGCATCCTCCATCTTGCATGTCATGACCAGCCGGCACTTGGCCGAGCGGGTTCAGCATCACGCAGAACCTGCAATCTGATCGACGATCCAGGGCGCCGAAAAGATGATGGCGATGCCGATGATCACGGTCACCAGGCCGCCGGTGTTCACCCGCCCCATAAGCCAGCCCGCGCCCGCGATGATCACCGCAATAATGGCAAGCGCCCGCAGCAGGCCGCTGCTGAGCAGCCCAAGGACATTGTTGGCGAAGCCTTCCAAATTGGCGGATTGGGCAAAGGCGGGATCGGGAGTGACCAAAGCCACAGTGCCCGCGACCCCCAAACCCGCCGCGATCGCCGCTATCTTGCGGTGTCCAGGCTTCATCACCGCGAGGCGGTGCTGAACATTCGCGCGTATGGACAGTGACGATGAGTGCACGATTGCAATTGGGTGCATTAGCTTCCTCCTATTTCCGAAGCGCGCCGGCTTTCATAAGCAGCGCGCGCAAAGACATCCCATGTGGGGGGTGGCGCATCGGCTGCAGCCACTGGCTCAGTGTTGCCGATATTCTCGGCAACAAGATCAGCCAGCATGATCCGCGGCGGCACAGCTCTTTCAGGCTTGGCGGACAATGGTGGCTCAGGACTATAGTTCACCGCGGCAACACCGCTGGATATGCCCGCGTTGTTCATCACGCGGCTAACATAGCCGTTGCGAAATCCTCCGCTGCGCGAACCCGTATTGTACATCGAGAGCGCGACGCGCAGGGCCTCCTGCGGCAATCTCCCGCGGCTCACCTGCTGGTAGTTACCCGCCAAAACTTTGCCCGCCGCCCCGATGTTGATGCAGGGATCGAAGACGCTTTCCCAGGAAAGGCCAAGCGCAGCCATATTGCGCGAATTGATTTGGCCGAGGCCGAGATCGACTGAATAGCCGCGAGCAATATAAGCGCGAGCCACTTTGGCAGCCGCGTCTGCGCTGGATGGACGCACGGGCTGGCGCGCCACACCATTCACATTGAGCGCGAACTGAAAGCCCTTGCTCTCGGTATGGACCACCGCCGCGATCGTGGAGGGAGCGACGCCCGGGGCGCATTGTGCGGCGATCCCCAAAATGGCTGCGGTCGTGAATTGCATTACTGCACACTTCCCAGTGGCGCTGCCGCTTCAGCCTGCGCAACCTCAGCCTCGCTCGGAACTCTGTAGGTTGTTCGGCTGCCATCCGTCATGGTCATGATGACCCGGCCCGGTCTGCCATCATCCGGCTTGATGTATCGGGCGGACTTCACCCCTGCGGCACTACAGGTCGGAAAGCCGCCGCCGAAAGCAAGGGTGCGAAGCAGCTTGCGGATTGGTGGCACGCATTGGGCATATTGCATCCAGCCGCCAGGATTGCTGGCGCATAAAAGCACCTGGCAAGCCCAACCATTGTCCGCCGCGCGCGCGGGCATCATGGAGCCGGAGCCCAAAAGAAGCACCACAGAAGCAACGGAAGTGCACAAGCGATTTCGCATGTTTTCACCTCTCAAGTGAAAACAACCTTAAATCGCAATCACTTGGTTGCCTAGCCCACATTCCGGACCGGTTTGGACCAAGTCACGGATTTATTGAGATTCATTCTCAAAAACGCGATGGGTCGTTCCACAGAGGCGACGGGTTGATCGAGATTAGAGCATGGTGATCATAGCAAAGGATGATATGCCGGATGGCAGATGAAACCCTTGAATATAAACGCAATTTCTTTTTATCATAATGGCCGACATGGTAAGCGGCCGCCCCGCGCCAGCTCGCGCGAACGTTGATGTACCACTTGCCGTCGCTTTCCCTTTGATGCACCTGAACGTCGGTGATGACGCCTGCTACCGGACGCAGAGAGGTCAGCTCGCGTTCAAGGATCAGTTCAAGTTCCATTTCACCCCAAAGTGATTTATACTGATTTCACTGTTTTCTTTGTTTGTGTTCTTGTCCCTAGGGTAAGTGGCAAGTGGGAGGAGGTCCAGTGAGCGGATGCAAATCTGACGCTGTCGCGCGCGATGCCGACCGTCTTGTTCGCCAGCTTGGGGGCAAGTGGCAGGGCGACTATGCGATGTGCCGCTGTCCCGCGCATGCCGATGGCGATCCAAGTCTCTCGGTCCGAGTGGGGACAAGAGCGGTGCTGTTCCATTGCTTTGCCGGCTGCACATCCGACGCGATTATCGATGCTCTGCGCACGATCCCGTCCTTCGCTGGCCGCGATCACGATCCAGGGCGCCGGAGCAGCCAAGGGAAGGGCGACTTCAACAAGCTCGCCCTGTCCCTGTGGCGATTTGCTGACCCTTTTGACGGCAGTCTGGGCGAACGCTATTTGCGCGGCCGGTCCATTGTACCTGATGGCATCACAGCGCGCTACGATCCGCACTGCCAATATGGAGCCGGCAAGGAAAAGCGCTTCGCGCCGGCGCTGCTGGTTCCCGTCGAGGAGGATGCCGGCGTCGTTGCCATCCACCGTACGTTTTTAACAGCAGATGGAAGCGGCAAGGCCGCGATTTCCAGGCCGAAGCGCATGCTCGGTAATCCTGGCGGCGGTGCCGTGCGGTGGGGTGGCATTCCCAGCGATGGCGTGCTGCGGTTGGCGGAAGGCGTTGAAGATGCCGCCAGCGTCATGAACTTGTCTGAACCAGGCACCTTCGTCTGGCCTGTACTCGGCATCGAGCGCTACCAGACCCTTTCCATTCCTGAGAGCATCCACAAAATCATCATCTACAGCCAGCACGGGGCAGAGGCGGAACGGGCCGTTGCACGCGCCACCCCGCATTTGACGGCCAATAATCGAGAGCTGGGCGTCAAGCTACCGCCGCATGAGGGGGACTGGAACGATCTCCTTCAGGAGATTAGGGAGCGATGAAATTGCTGGGCAACTTTCCGCAGCATCAACGTGTGATGATCGCCGTCATGTTCGGCACCGTCTCGGTCTATGCGCTGGCAGCGCAGAAGAACCGGGTGGAACAAATCGCGTCATTGCGGCTCATCAATCCAAAGCCAAGGGTGGTGGATGGTGACACGATCGATGTGAGCGGATCCAGGGTGAGGATAGTTGGGGTAGACGCCCCGGATGAAGATCGACCCGCGCTCAAAGCCGTATCAGCGCTCGCCCTCAAAGCCCTGGTTGCGCGAGATGGTGGTTTGGAATGTGCCCGCAGCCTCTATGATTTCACTGTGGCGGAGGGGGGAGGTTGCGGTAGTCCGGCGACCAGTTTTGGAAGACTGAATCTCTCCTGCCGTTTCAGAGCCAACAACGCCAGCGTCGCGGCGACCATGGTGGCGCAGGGTTATGCGGTGGATTTTCGTCGCTATTCGGGGGGCGCCTATGTCAAGCTGATGCAGGAGGCGGCGCGGCAACGGCTGGGTCTTTGGGGTCAGGACTATGATGCCATGCGCCAACTGGCCGTCACGCGAGCGCAGCTTCCGCGCGGCGGCTGTTCGGGTCGAACATAGACGCTGTCGGCGAGCGGCAGGCCCACCGTTACCGAATGCGGCCTTTATCCCGTGGTGCAGGCGCAGGGCTCTGCGTCTTGCGCGAAACGGCACCGCTTTCCACGCCTTTGCCGATTGGAGAGCCGGTGTCGGGGCCAGAGCTCTCGGACATGCCCTGTTCCAACGCGCGGATGGCACGCTGAACCAGCGCAGGCTGCTGGCTTTTAAGGCGCGTGCCCAAGGCGGCTCCAATTTCGCGCACGCGCTCGAGCGGCGTCTGCTGCGCTGTGACGACGGCGTCGACGTCGCGCTGCCCCAGCTGCTTGAGCAACTGCGTCTGATAGGCCGGGCCGCGGCTGTGTTCGAGATACGTCAGCTCGCCCCTGGCATATGTGATCTGGCTCTCTGGAGCGCCTTCCTTCAAGAGCTTGTCGATGCGGCCTGCCGCCTCCGCGCGAGCCGAAGGCAGATAATTTTCCAGTTCCTGCCCAACTTTGGTGAGGGACAGGCGGTAACGCTGACCGGTCGGGGGGTCGCGCGGAGGGAGGAAGGCGATGCCCTCCGGCTCGGCGGGTGCCACTACCCCCCCGCCACGACAAAGGACCAGCAGGCCGACATCAACGCAGCTTCATCCAGGCGGACAGCGACGCGCCTCGGAAGTTGAGCGCCACTGCGACAGGCGTGGCTGTCCCCCCCGCTTTATATAGGGGCGAATGGACCGACAGGTCCTGGAGGGAGAAGGCACGACTGGCTTGCGGCATGGCTAATTTCCTCGCGAGCGCCCATATCCGAGGCGACGCGCGGTGACAATCTGAGACCTTTGGAACCAAGTTGCATGAGTGTGGAGAGCGCGGCCGAGATGGACCGCGCTCTCCATGGCGCTGCTTATGCCGCGGGCTCGTCACTTTGCTTGTCGGCAGAGCTGCCGAGATGCGCACCGGCGGCCTTCAGCGCTGATTTGAGCGATTTGGACTTTGCAGCGCTTTTGGCCTTGGCGGGTGCCTTTTTGGCGGCCTTTGGCTTCTCCGCCGGAGCGGCGCCTTTTGCGGCAGCGGCTTTCTCGTCCTTTGGCGTTGAGGAAGAGGGGGTGTCCTTCGACTTGTCGCCGAACATCGAGAGTTTTTTGCGCGGTGCCGGCGCGTTTGCGGCCGGGCTTGTTGTTGCTCCCACGATAACGGCGGAGGAAGGATCAGTCTTCACCGCAGCACCTTTGCCGCTCGTCTTCTTGGAGGGGGCCTTCGCAGGCGCTTTCCTCGCCGTGGCCGGCGGGGCATCGGCAGTGACTGTCTCAATAGCGGCTGCGGATGCAGCGTCTGGCGCTGCAGACTTTTTGCCCAGGCCGCTGGCTTCGGCAACCGCCCTGCGCATCTGCGAGTAATTGGGTGCGACCATTGGGTAGGTGGCAGAAAGACTATAGCGTTCCCGATACTCCTTTTCCGTCAGACCATTGGCGGCCAGGTGGCGCTTCAACGTCTTATAGGGCTGTCCGTCGATCAAACTCAGAATATGATCGGGCGAGGAGAGACTTTTGCGCACGGTTACAGCCGGGACGTATTCGGGTTCGGGCGGGGACGCCGGTGCAGCAAGATCCTCTGTCAATGCCGCACGCGTGGCCTTGATCAGTTCGCCAAGACCCTCGCTCGACACCTCGTTTTTCGAAACGAACGCACTCAGCAGCTGCACCGTGAGAGCGGTGATGTCGGAGGAGTTGTTCTCAGCCATTATGATAACCCGTGTTGAAAGAGATACGGGCTTCTAAATCTGTTTGATCCAAAAAGTAAATGTCGTGCTTCGTCTGCACCGTGGCGAAATCTGATTTGATGTCTCCAGCAACGCTTTCCGTGCCGGAAGACACCTCTGTTCCTACCTAATGGATTGCGCATAATTGCCGCTGCTGTCGAAGTTCCCGACGACGACAGCGCGCACTCAAGATTGCGATGAGTTAATTCGCGGGGCGCAACCGCACTGAACAGGTGCGGACAGTTTGAGCCCGTGGCATTGGCCGAGCCAGACGGTTCTGAAGTGTCTCATGTGTCACTTTACCTGCGTTGAAAATGTGACACGCAATCTTGCGATAGGAGAAGGGCCGCTGAATCGTCGTTCGGCGGCCCTTCGCGGCTTAGCCGTTCACCTGATCCTTGAGCGCCTTGCCAGGCGTGAAGGTCAGCTTCTTCGACGCTGCAATCTGGATGGTCGCGCCCGTCGACGGGTTACGGCCTTCGCGGGCCGGGCTGTCCTTCACCTTGAACTTGCCAAAGCCGTTCAGCGATACTTCCTGCCCCCTGGCAGCCGCATCGGCGATCGAGCCGAAGACGGCGTCGACATATTTACGGGCATCGGTCTTGGTGAGGCCATGGTCGGCAGCCAGGGCTTCGGCGAGCTCGGTGTTGTTCATTGGGCATTCTCCCGTTGGTGATGCGCAGGGCATAAACTGGAAAATCCCCTGCCGGAAGGGAGGATTTGCCCCCAAACACAGGGCATAGCCCGGTAAAGTGACACATGGGTTTTATCTGCCGCCAGCGCAGAAAAGGGGATTCACAGCGACTCATGATCTGCTAGATTCCTGATATGTTCTATCAGGCTGACCTTTTTGAGCACCCGCTGCCGGCCGCGCAGAAACAGGCGCGGTCGGCCGCAGCGCCAGCGAGTGCGACGCAGCCGGACTTGGTAGATCGTATTGCGGCCGTTACACGCCGGCCGCGCTACGCGCTCCTCGTGCTGGAATTGATCGCTCGGGAAGCAGGGCCAAATGGAAGCCTCGGACCTTATGTCAGGACTGAGGCGGGAAGGGTGCCCGTTCGCGACTGGATCTGTCAGGCATTGGCCCCGCTTGCGAAGCGTGATTGCCGGCGCATCGCCATGGTCGAGGCCGTGCGCGGCGAGGTGCTGGGCCTGGCGCAGGATGGCGCTGATCCGGCCGAGCTGGAGCGCGCATGCGAGGCGCAGATTCAGGAGCGTATCATTCGTTCCGGCCGGACCAGCGTTAGCCGTGCAGTATCGGATTTGGTCAAGGCCGGCCTATTGCGCCGGCATTATCAGGGCTACCGTGTCGATCATCCCAACCGCGGTGCTGGGCGGGAAGCGGTCTACACAATCACTGCCGAGGTCAGGCGGACGCTGCGGCGACACTGAGCGATACCGCTACATGGCGGCCGAAGAAAGGGTTCGTTGAGGCGGCCCGTTCGCCTCAATCCAGTTGACCGCGATGACCTCCGCGCCCGTCCTGATGCCTTCGACCACTACGTTCGACTGAAGCAGATGACCGACGTTTTTTAGAAGGCCGACCTCCCAAAGCGCGCCATTGCGCGCCTGGACATAGAGGCTGACCGCACCCGCGACGAGGACGCCTTCCAGGCGGAAATATGAACCGATATTCATGCGACGCAGATAGCCTGCCTCTCATGACATCGCCATGACGCATCCCCCGCGCGTGCAAATAAGTAGACGGAGCGAGGCGCGTCGCCTCGTTAGAGGCGATCGAACACCGAACCCATGCGCGGGGAAAATAACCGCTCATAGGTTTTGAGCAGATGCGTGTCGGTCATCGCGGCCACATAGTCGCAGATGATGCGCAGGTCGCCGCTGGCTGCATCAAACTTCAAAAGCTCTTCACGAGGGAGCAGCCGGACGGGATCGGCCTGCATGGCTTCAAAAGCGGCGATGACCATCCCCTGACCCTTGAACTCCAGATGCTGGACGGCGGCGCTGGTGATGACCTCGCGCACGACGAAATTTTGCAGGACGTCGAGGAACTGACGCTCGCCTTCGCGTACCCGGACGCGGTAACGCAGTAATGGCTCGGCAAAGGCGTCCAGTTCGACATATTCAACGGCGGTGAGAAAATGGTGGACCAACCGCCCGATGAAGCGTTTGCGCGAGGCAGCGCCTCCGAACAGACCATCTATCATCTGCGAAAAGACGTCATTGGCGCTCTCGCCCGGATATTTTTCCTTCAGGGCGTCGAGAAAGGTCGGGCAGCGATCCTGCAACGCGGCGGCAAAACTCTCCCGCGTAACGAGGTCAAGGGCGATCGCATCTTCCAGGTCATGGACGCCGTAGGCGATGTCATCAGCCGTATCCATGATGGAGCAATCCAACGATTTATGGATGGACCTGCCATGTTTGCCAGGTTGGGTCGCGAACGCCTGGAATGTTTCGCGGTCCGCCCTGTCCAGCGGCGCCAGGATCCAGTCGACGATGTCCTGCTCGCTATCATGATAGCATTTGGGGGGCTTGCATGCCTTGCCGTCGAGAATCTTGATGGTGGTCGGGCCGGTGACGAGGGCAGGGACGATCCCCGGATTATTCACCCGGCTGAATGCGACGGGATATTTCAGGATGCCAAGCATGGTTCGGCGCGTCAGGTTCGCCCCGGCATGGGAGGAGAAATACTCCAGTCGCCCCAATATTCTTAGCGTCTGGCCATTCCCCTCGAAGCCGCCGGCATCGCGCATGCAATAGTTCAGCGCGATCTCGCCGCCATGGCCGAAGGGGGGATGGCCAAAATCATGGGTGCAGCCGATCGAATGGATGGTGCCACGGTCGGGCAGGAGCGAGGCGGCGGGATGATCGGGAAAGCTCTTGCCGAGCTGGCGTGTGATCCCGCCTGCAATCTGCGCGACTTCGAGCGAGTGGGTCAGGCGCGTCCGGTAAAAGTCGCTGTCGCCCAGATTCAAAATCTGCGTCTTGCCTTGCAGTCGGCGGAACGCGGCCGAGTGGATGACGCGCGAATAATCGACATCCCCGTCATCGCGGGCATCTTCGCTCTGTGGATTCCAGCCCTCGCGGCGTGCTGACCAACTCATGGGTGGCGGCAGACCATGCCCGCTCGGGCGCTGGTAATGGTCGTCATCAATGGGATCATGATCTGGTCCGGGTCCTAAGGCAGATGGTAGAATAGAGGGGCATTGAAGCGGCTAACAGTCAGTCTGGAAAAAGCATCGCATCGTAACCCTGAGCGCCGTGCAGAATATGAACGATGACGACCTTGTCCGCTTCCACGCGATAGAAGATCAGATAGTTGCCATGCCGGCGGCGAGGCCGCACGCCCATGCCTTTGAAGCGTGGGACAAGTGGAGATCGTTCAGGATGTTCTGACAGACCCAGACATTTCTCGCGTAGCTCGCGCAAGAAGCTTCTCGCCCGGCCAGGGTTGTCCTGTGCAATATGATCGCCGATCGTCTCAAGATCCTGCTCGGCCTCGGCCGANAGGTGGANGATCATTTAGAGCCGGCATCCATGGCGCGATATTTGGCTTCAAGGCGATCAAACACTTCGTCTGCNGGCGTCGTGCTTCCTGCATCGGCATCGGCGAGTCCTCGCTTGATCGACGCATCNAGGGCAGCAAGGCGAGTTTCTCGGTCCTGAATCAGGCGCACCCCCTCGCGCAGCACCTCACTTTTCGAGTTGTAGCGGCCGGTNGCGACCAAGCTGGCCACGAAGGTTTCAAGCTGCTGTCCAAGATCCGCGCTGATCANCTGTGTACCTCCTGNTCCCTCATATGACGATTTATCAACAGTTGATAAAGATCATTCGATGCATAGCGGTGCGAACGATGCNCCTCCGTGGGACGCGGAGGCGCGCATTTTGAAATCGNACCGGAACACCCGCTCTGTTCCCGGGCAGGGCTAGATACAGAACTCGCTGATTGGCACAGATCTCCGACCGTTCAGGAGCAAGACGGCCCTAAAGTGCGAGCGTAGCCTGGAACCAAGAGGGTCTCAAGGTCGGTTGAGCAAAGCTAAGTTCCCAGTGTGCCGATTTATGGCTCCCAAATGACAGCCAGTTGACTTCCAATTATCATATTTGGTAGTTCTACTCTCCCGTCTTGTTGATGCTGCCTTCGACACCCAGTAGCCGGACATCGCGCGCCGAGTGCCAGCTCATACAAATGGTGCAGCCGTTAATCACCGCCGTGGCAATGCGCGCCGCCTCAAATAGCCGCAGCGGCAGACGGGAGTGCTGATAAGTGGCATGGGAGAACTGCACGACCCGCGAGCGAGGCGGGGCGCCCCTCTGCAAGAATATTGTCCGATGAGCCGGACCGCTAGCCGGTGCGGTCCCGCCTTCGTGTAGGTTCAATGCCTCGCCACGCCATTCTCGGCGCCGCCCGGAAGGTCTCCGGCGATGGCCGGGATGAGGGATTGGGCTTGGACGAGGGAACCCGCCACCCGCGCGGTCTCCGCCCAAAAGGGGCAGCGAACCGAGGCCGTCAAAGCCGATATCCCGCGCTCTCTGAAGCCCATCGCGGGGCGATCGGTCGAAGGGCGATGGCCGCGTCGTGCTGCGGTTCTAGGCCAACCCTGTCGGATCATGGGAGGCGAGACGAGCCCCCATGATCCGATCCGGGCAGGACCGAGTTACTCGGCCGGGCGTTCCATCCACACCGATTCCATCGCGCGCGGGCTCAGATATTTGGTATTCGTCCAGCCGCCGTCGACGACGACCGACTGGCCGTTTACCATCGCGGATCCCGGCGAGCACAGGAAGGCGATCGTCGCCGCGATGTCGTCGACCTCGGCAAGGCGCGGATAGGGCGTCGTCTCAAAGTTGTTGCGCTTGAAGCCTTCGTCCTCGAAGCGGTGGCGGGTCATGTCGGTCATGGTGACGCCCGGCGCCACGCAATTGCTGCGGATGCCGCGCGGTCCATATTCGCAGGCCATATGCTCGGTGAGGGACTTGAGCCCGCCCTTCGCCGCCGAATAGGCGCCGCCGCGCCGCCCGCCGATATGCGCGTAGGTCGAGGTGACGTTGACGATGCTACCGCCCTCGCCCATGTGGCCGATCGCCTCCCGGCATAGCCGGAACGGCGCGCGGAGCATGAGGTCGAGGAAGTAATCGAGCGTCTCGTCATCGGTTTCGTGCAACGGCTTGGGGGAGCCGATGCCCGCATTGTTGATGAGGGCGTCGATCGTCCCGAAGCGGTCGAGCGCCGCCGCCACGATGCGGCTCGGCGCGCCGGCCGCCGTCACGTCCAGCGGGAGCGTCTCGGCCACGTCCTTGCCCAGTTTCGTCGTCAGATTGGCGAGCTTGGCCTCGTCGCGTCCGACGCCGACGATCCTGTAGCCCTGCTCGGCAAGCAGCACCGCTGTCGCCAGCCCGATGCCGCTGCCCGCGCCCGTGATGATCGCAGTCTTCATCTGTATCTCTCTCCGCTATTTCCCGAAATGATAGGTGAGGCTTCCGCCGAACATGCGTGGCTCGCCATAGACGTTCGTGGTGAAGCCGAGGCTGTAGTAATAATTGCCCATGCCGATGACGTAGAGCTTGTTGGTGACGTTGCGGGCATAGAGTTCGAGATCGATCGGCGTTCCCATGATCCGCTCCCACCCGGCGCTGAGGTTCAGGAGGCCATAGGCCGGCACGCGAACATCCGGGTCGAGGACGTCGAGATTGCGGTAGCTGGTCTGGTAGGTGTAGTTCACGCCGAGCCGGAGGTCGCCGTTTTCCGCGCCCAGCGAGCGCGCATATTCCGCCGTCGCGCTGACCTTGTGCTTGGGCGTGTAGGGCAGCGGGAAACCGGTGAAGTCGCCCTGATCGGTCAAGAAGGTCCCGTAATGCGAGTCCGTGTAAGAATAGGTGCCCGAGAAGGTAAGGCCGAGCGGCAGCCGCACCGACGCCTGCGCCTCTATGCCCTTGATGACCGCGCTGGTCGCATTGATGACATAGGTTGTGACGATGCCGTCGAAGTTCTTTAGCAGGGGCCGCTGGATATCCGTATATTTGTCGCGGAATGCGGCAAGGTTGAACTGCAGCGCGGTGTCGCCAAGCGTCAGCCGCGACTTGATACCTGCTTCAATGTCCTTGACCTTCTCCGGCTCGAACGCGGCGAAGCCCGAGCTTGGCGGCGCGCCGAGGTTGAAGCCGCCGCTCTTGAACCCGCTGCGCGCGGTGAAGTAGATCATTGTAGAAGGCGCCAGCTGATATTCCACGGCGGCGGTGTACGTGCTGGCGGAGAAGCTGCGCGCATAATCCAGGCGGCAGTCGGGATAATTGCCGGTGGTGAGCGCGCAGGAGCCGCCCGTCGTGAAGGACTCGCCGACCCGCGTATAGGAATCGACATAGTCGCGGCGGCGATCCGAGCTGTAGCGATAGCCGCCGGTGATCTTCAGGCCCTGTAGCGCTGGGACCAGCGCGCCTACGTCAAGCGTACCCTGCGCAAAGCCGGCGAGGCTCCGCAATCGGTCGCCGCGATCGGTGAGGACGGCGGGACCCCCGAACGCGACCAGGCTTTGCAGCGTGTGGATCGGTGCGTTGTGCTGGAAATAGCCGCCGACCGTCCACTGCAGCGCCTTCTCGGCGATTGAACCGGACAGCTGCAATTCTTCGGTGAACTGATTGATCGCAGGCTGGTTGTTGTTCTGCGGGCCGCCCCAATCGGGCGTCCGCTGGAAGTAGAGGATGGGGAGCTGCGTGCCGCTGACGTCGGAACTGACGTTGGAGCGGAATTGCGTGTAGCTGATGATGTTCTTGAGCGCGATGTCGTCGGTCACGGGGATCGTCGTCGTGTTGATGAGCTGAAGCATCCGCTGATGGTCGCTCACGCCCGGCGTCTGCGCGGTGTGCCGGGGACCCAGCACAGCCTGCTGCGCGGCGATGGCAGGCAAGGTCGGGAAGAGGAATGCCGCCAGCCCGTCGGGATTGACGCGCGAGATGACGGTTCCCGTGCCATGCTCGCGGTTCTCGCTGAAGTTCAAGATGAAGAGGTTCTCGATCCCGCCGCCGGGCTTGAAGAGAAGTGAGACGCGGCCCGCAGTGGCGTTGATATTGTCATAGTCGCGGCCGGTCGCGGTGTCCCGGGTGAAGCCGTCGCGGGTGCGGTGCCAGATGCCGGCGCGGAGCAGTAGCTTGTCGTCCATCAGCGGGACGTTGGCGACCGCCTCCTGCTGGAAATTGCTGTAATTGCCATATCCCACGCGAGCATAGCCGCCCGGTTCGTTGGTCGGGCGGGCAGGCGAAAAGAGGATGGCGCCGCCCACCGAGTTGCGGCCGAACAGGGTGCCCTGCGGACCGTTCAGCACCTGGACGCTGCCCATGTCGAACAGCGCACCGCTGCCGTTGCCGCCGCCGGGCACCGGCACCTCCGCGAAATAGGCCACAACGGAGGGATCGGTGCCGTAGGTCGTGCCTTGACCGCGCAGCGTGTAGTTGTTGGAACTGCGCGCAGTGTTGGTGCTGACGTTGAGCGATGGCGCAAGATACTGGACATCCTGCACGCTCGTCAGGTTCTGCCGCCGGATCACGTCCGAGCTGACGACGCTGACCGAGACCGGAACCTTGTCGATCCGCTCTTCCTTGCGGCGCGCGGTGACGACAATATCGTCCACCGGCATGGCGGCGCTCTTTCCGTCCGTCTGCGGCGCCGCAGCGGCGCCGCCGGCGCCCAGGCTCGTGGTTGCGAGCAAGACGGCGATCCCGCCGAAGCCGTATGAAATTCCCTTTTGAAGCGGCTTGACCACATGTCCCTCCCATCAAGATCTGTTCCGGCGCTTAGATGGCCTTTCCAGCGGTCGCGGCGCATACCCCGAACAAACTAGACGGGCATCGACGTGATGACATGCAAAATGGTCCTGCCGAACACGCAAGTTCCGTCATAGTTGATTTTGACGATGTACGCCTTTCTCTCCGTCCATATCCAAGGGGAACACCGGGCAAATGCCCGAATAAGGAGAGCTCCATGGCGTCCCGGTTCGATGTGCAGGATATCATTGTCGACGAACAGGAGATCGTGGCGCGCGCGCGCGCGCTGATCCCGCTGTTGCGCGAACGTGCGGTGGAGGGCGAGGCGAACCGTGTTGTCAATTCCGATACCGTTCGCAGAATGAAGGAGGCGGGCCTGTTCCGCGTCCTCCAGCCCAAGCGCTGGGGCGGATACGAGCTGGGCCAGCGCGCCCTGGCCGAAGTGCAGATCGCTCTGGCGGAGGGCGATATGTCCGTCGCCTGGATTTATGGGATCCTGAGCGTCCACAGCCTTCATATCGGGTTGATGGAGGATCGCGCCGCGCAGGACGTATGGGGACAGGACACGTCCGTGCTCGTCGCTTCGCCCTACATGCCCGGCGGCAAGGCGACACCAATCGAAGGCGGCTACGAGTTCTCTGGCCGCTGGTCCTATTCGAGCGGCTGCGACCATTGCGACTGGACGTTCCTCGGCGGCTTCGTCAACGGCGATCCGAGCGACTATCGCTCCTTCCTGCTGCCGCGCAAGGACGCCAAGATCGACGATAGCTGGCGCACCACCGGGCTCAGGGCCACGGGCAGCCAGGACATCGTCGTCGACAGGGCGTTCGTGCCCGAATACCGCACCCACCGGTTCATCGACGGTTTCACGGGCAACAATCCCGGCAAGGCGGTGAACCATCATCCCCTGTTCGCGATGCCGCACCAGCTCATCTTCATGCGCGCGATCACCAGCGGCCAGATCGGCGCGCTGCAGCACATGGTCGATCTGTTCACCGCCTATGCCAAGGACAAGGTGTTCATGGGCAGCGAGACGGCCAAGGACCCCGACGCGCAGTTCGCGGTGGCATCGGCGGTGGCCGGTATCGACGAGATGAAGAAGTCGATGTTCGCCAATTTCGAGATCATGCTCGACTATGCCGAGCGCAACGAGATGCCGCCGATCGAGATGCGCCATATGATGCGTTTCCAGAGCGCCAGCGTCGCCGACCGCAGCGTCAAGCTTGCCGAGGCCATGCTGACCCTTTCCGGCGGCGGCGGCGTCTACGACAAGTCGAACATGGGCCGCATCTATCGCAACATGCTGACCGGCCGCCAGCACGCCGCCGCGCAGCATCGCAACTACGGGCGGATCTTCGGCGACCTGCTCCTCGGCGGGGAGCCATACGACATCTTCGTGTGAGGCTGCTCGACCGGCGCCATTCAGCCGGGCGAGGAACGCAACCTTGGTTTGCCGTCGCACCCCCCAGCGGCAAAGGCGGGCGACCGGCGTCCCAGCGGGATCACGCTGTTCGACAGGACATGCACCACATCCGCCTGCCGGTTGATGCCCATCTTCTGGAAGATCGAGCGCAGATGCGCGCGCACGGTATGCTTGCTGATGTCGAGCATCGTGCTGATCTGATCGATCCTCCGGCCATTGGCGAGGTCGATGGTGATCTTCGCCTCGGTCGGCGTCAGAGAGAACAAGGTCTGCAGCAGGGAGACATCCTCGTATCGCAGCGAGATATCGTCCCTGACGAACAGCAGCGCACACGTCTCGCTCTTGTCGGTGAGCAGGGAGTGTGTCGGCATCGCCACGATCAAGAGGTCCAGCTTGCGGTCCGTTTCCGGCGCCGAGACGGACAATATCCGGGAGCTGGGCTCGCCATCGGCCCTGATTAGCGAGCGGATCGACTCCTGCAGCTTGCGATCGGCATATTGATCATGAAGATGCAGGTTCCGGTCACGCGCGAAAAAGAAATCGCCGGCCGCGACGTGGCGTTGGGCCGACTCGTTAAGCGCGTGGAACTCGCCCAACGGCGTTATCATGAATATCGCCGTCGACAGTCTGTCCAGCGCCTGCGACTTGAACTGACTCAACGCATGATAGGTCGCCAGCTTTCGCCGCAGTCCCAGCGCGCGGCCGAAATGCCCGCCCGCCATGCGGAAGAAGGCGATGTCCTGCGTGTCGAACTCCGGTGCGGTCGAGCCGCGATCGCAGTTGAGGTAATATTCCATCCCGCCGAACTTATCGATGCACATGGTCAGCATGGTGCGGGTGCCGAACCGGCTCAGCATGTCGGCGAGAGCTGGGTCGAGATTTTGGTTCGACCAGTCGACGACGCAATGCTCGCCGGGCTTGAGCGGCACTGGGCCCAGCTCGCCATTGGCCCAGTTCTCCCATTCGGCGATCGTGTGCTGGTTGACGAGGGGCCCCGCGGCGAAGAGATGCTCGCGGTGCCGGCTGGCCGTCTGCACCATGCGGAGGCACACGCTGTTTGCCTGCATGCGAACCCGGAGAAGCTCCTGCGCCTTGGTCCATGGCGTGTCGGCGTGAATGTCGTCGTAGAGCGTCGTCAGCAGGCCATCCATCTTTGCGAGCATGTCTCTGGCCTCGGCCATGTTTCCTCCTGGCTGGCATGCCCGCTGTACCACCGGTCGCCTTCTTTCTCTGCGTGAACGATACGGCTTCGCCGGCTGGCGATCAATAATTTCTGGCTTGCGCCCCAGCCAAACCGATCGGTCAGCGCGGATGCCATGCATCGAAGGCCGTCCTGCGGGCGAGGTCACTCGCCCGCAGCAGGAAGTACTGGAACAGATGATAGAGTTGGCAAAAGGTCAGCTAACGACCATGAAATCAGACCGCCGAATTTAGGACGGATCAACATTCAGATGACGACGAGCCGAAAATGGTGGTTTTTCGTGACCCGGCGCGCAGTCTACTTCCAGTAGGTGAGCACCGGAAGAGCGGGTGTCGCCGTTTCCGGGGCCGGTGGCTGGTATCCAAGACTGCTGTGCGAGCGCACGGTGTTGTAATGCCGCCGCCACCTTGGCCTCGGCGAGGCTATAGAAGATCTCGCCGTTGAGCAGTTCGTCGCGAAGCGACCCGGTGAAGCTTTCATTATAGCCATTCTCCCATGGCGATCCCGGGGCAATGTAGAGCGTCTTCACGCCGATCTGCCCCAGCCATTGCTGGACGGCATTGGCGATGAACTCGGCGCCATTATCGGACCGTATATGTGCGGGCGGACCGCACGAGATGAACAGGTCAGCCAAGGCCGCCAGTGCTCAGGCAATCACGCCAGCGTCACCCCTTGGTCGAGCATGCCTATGCCGACATGGCCTACAGCAGCGATCGCGTCCGGGACGCCACCTCCATCACGATAGAGATCGTCCGGAAATTCGCCAACCAGACCGGGTTCGTCGTCCATCCCAGACGGTGGGTGGTCGAACGGACCTTCGCAGGGCTCAACCGCAATCGCCGCTTGGCCAAGGACTTCGAGCGAACCATCAAATCCGCAACTGCCCTACTCTATGCCGCTGCTGCCATCGTCCTCATCAGGCGCATCGCTCGTTACGCTTGAGATTCAAGACAGGCTCTTAGACCAGCCTCTTAGGCGTTGGCGCTCCGCGAGCGGTCACCGTGCCCGTGAAGCCGAATCCGGCTCCCGTCAGTAGCGTCGGTGAGCCTATTGAGAAGACGTTGATATTGGGCTGTGCCGGCCGATCGACAGCGCCATGGAGTAGGGAAGCGATAGCCGCCGAAACACGCTCGACCGCGGACTGAACCGCCTCATCGAGGTGAACGTAACGGCTCGTATCTACCCGAAGTCGTCGCTCGCCGCTGCGCTCTCGCCTGAGCGCCCGGGGTTTTGCCCCTCTTACATCCATCGAGCGAGTCATCTGATTTGGAGGGATGAAAAGGTCTGTGACGAGGGGGCGTATACGGCACTTCGAGCGGAACCAGCGATTACATCATCCCAGGCGCCCCGNGCATCATCTCGGGACAGCTTGAGGTGAAGTTCTAGTCTTATGCCCCCCAATGAATCGAGGGTGGGTGCTAACGTAATTCTTCGCCGTCAACATCAATGGTACAGGTTTGAGGTTGTGGTTGGGACTTCGTCGTGGAGATGAAGCCCCAACCCTCCCTGAAAAATCGCTGGCGAAACCTCCGCTTCGCGTAGTCGTGGCTACCTTGCCGCCGGTATCTACCCGATGAAGCTACAGCTCTGTTCAAGTGCATCAATAAACCATCCATTATAATCCTCAGGAGCATTGCCTGCTCGTGGGCGCTTGGCCCCTGCCAACTCCTACGTGGATTATATGCATGGAGCAGTGTAGTACTGGCTTGCTTGGCCGAACCCGGCTGGGAAGCGCCACGCGACGGCGAAGCGGGGCCTGGTTTGGAGAGAGGAGAAATCAATGCGTGTAGCTTTCGAGCAAAAGCCAGGGCAGCCGCTAGGCGATCTCAGTTCCCAGTATTTGCCCGAACTGTTGAAAGCGGCAGGGGGGTTCTCCCATGCCACTTATCAGCACTCCCGTCTGCCGCTGCGGCTATTTGAGGCGGCGCGCATTGCCACTGCGGTGATTAACGGCTGCACCATTTGTATGAACTGGCGCTCGGCGCGCGATGTCCGGCTACTGGGTGTCGAAGGCAGCATCAACAAAACGGGAGATGAGCCCGACGAGAATTTCTACCAGGCGGTCCTGGCGGGCGATCTGTCCATGCTCGACGCTCGTGAGCGCCTCGCCGTACGCTTCGCGCAGAAAATGGGCACCGAACCGCGATCACTCTCCGCCGACGAAGCGTTTTGGGCTGAACTGAAGGCTGCCCTTAGCGACTCAGAGATCGTCGATCTGACCTATTGCTGTGCGGGCTGGATCGGTCTCGGCCGCGCTGCACATGTGCTTGGCATAGATGCAGCCTGTCAAATTCCAGAACTGCAAACGACGTGAGTTCCCGGACGCGCTTGGCCCGCGGCCGGCGTTAACCCCCTCCCCCGAGATTGCCGGAGGCCACAAATCCTGAGATGAGGGCGACGGTGATCGCATTTTGTTGGTGTCCGGCGACACGGACATGATCCCTGCCATGAAGCATTCTCGAAAATTCAGGCTTGCGGTCGGCCTAATTTAATTCAGTTGCCTGCCCCCGCGCGGAGGGCTGGACTATACCCTGAAGGCGCATGCCGATTTCGTCCGACATGTCGGTTGGCCTGAACTGCTCGTTCAAACTGAGATATTAGCGGCTATTCGCATCGCTGTGGTCGGGAAGGACACCGGAGTACGAAAGGCACACCATGTATAAAGAAAAATATGGACCTTGGGCAGTCATCCTTGGTGGTTCCGAAGGAGTGGGCGCTGAATTGGCTCGGGCGCTGGCGCACGACGGCGTCAATCTCTTGCTGGTCGCCCGCAGGACCGAGCCGTTGGAGGCATTGAAACAGAGTATCGTTGACCAGACACCCGTTGAAGTGCGGGAATTAGCGCTTGATATCACGGTACCGGAAGCGGCCGATCAGGTTGCGGCCGCGGTCACCGACGTCGAGGTCGGGATGCTGATTTGCAACGCTGGATCCGGTGTTGCGTTGGGCGCTTTCATCGCGCAGGATGTTGAAGCACACCTCCGGTTAGTGCAGCTCAACATTACCAGTCAGATCCGGCTGATCCATCACTTCGGCAGGCTCATGGCCGATCGGCAGCGCGGAGCGATAATGCTGGTCGGTTCTGGTTCCGGCGAGGTGGGAACCGGGTACGTGGCGGTTTATTCAGCATCAAAGGCCTTCCAGCGGAATCTTGCCGAAGCGCTATGGTTCGAGCTTGCGCCCCAGGGCGTCGATGTTTCGGTGATGATGCTGGGCGTGACCAAGACGCCCCAGCTTGGACGGAAGGGTTATCCCGTCGATGATCCGAATGCGCCTGGCGCGGACCCTCGCAACGTTGCCTTGGCCTGCCTTGATGCTATCGGCGATGGTCCGGTCGTTCATCTCAACGAGACTGTTGACATCGTGGAAGAACTCAAATCGAAATCACGCAAGGACGTTATACGTGTTCTATCTGAGCGGGCAGGAAAAGTTCTTGGCAATGACATGAAATGAATAAGAGGAGGCTTTATATATCTGCCACCTTGACGAGCTACAACTAAGATTTGCTGTTTCGCAATTGAGACTGCGGAACATAATTACGATGCAGCTGCGGCGACGGTTGCGGCACTTGTCGTATCTGATCGCATCGTCGCGTGATTGGCGCCCAGACGAGCGGCCGACCGCGCTAGTTCTGGGTGATGAATGAGAAGAGGCGGTGACTCGCAACGGTTTGAGATGGCGGGATGCGCCGAGGGCGTATGGCCCGGCAAAGGCGCTCTACAACCGCTGGAAGCGGTGGAGCGACAAGGGCGTCTTCGTCGCGATGATCGATGGCCTGGCGAGCAGGGGTGCCGCCCGCAAGACCGTCATGATCGATGCGACCTATCTCAAAGCACACCGCACGGCATCCGGCTTGCGGGTAAAAAGGGGCATCCCGGGCGGCTGATCGAGCGCACGAAAGGCGGCACGAACACCGTCTTCCTGTCTGTGATTGAGACGGGGCGCATGTCGCCGGCGATCTGCCTGGGCCTACGCGAACTCAGCGTGCCGATCGTGTGTATCGATGCCCGCCAGGCGCACCAGAGCCTGAAGGCGATGAAGGCGAACAAGACCGACCACCACGATGCCGCCGGGCTCGCGCAACTTGCGCGGACAGGGTTCTACAAGGAAGTGCACGTCAAATCTCCGGCAGCCCATGGCGTGTGCAGCGTGATCACCGCGCGTGGCCATCTGGTCGAAGCACGCGTCCGGCTCGACAACATGATCCGCGGCCTTTGCGCCACGTTCGGCTACCGCCCTGGTCCCGGACAAGGAAAAGCATTCCTTGAGCGGATCATGCACGCTGCTCACATTCCCGGCTTGGGCGAGGCAATCGCGTCCCTGTTGACGGTGCGCGCTGAACTGGTCGAGCAGATCAAGGAAATGGATCGCCGTCTGCGCATCATCGCCAGCCAGTCGCAGGCCTGCGAAATCCTGATGACCATCCCGGAGGTCGGCGTGCAAACATCGGCCGCGTTCGCCGCGGCGGTGGATGAGGTGGGCCGCTTCCGACAATCCCGCAATGCCGGCGCCTATTTCGGCCTGGTGCTCCGACGCCATCAATCGGGTGAGCTTGACTGGACGGGCCGGATCACCAAGCAAGGCGATGGG
>JGI24740J21852_10000088_pt1 | contig 31765 bp, 36 predicted proteins | sample KBSCornC6_FD_21852 | JGI IMG/M metagenome (IMG submission 21852) | reverse complement strand
GCGCTTCACCGATGCGTTGTATCGCATCATCGAACGAGAATTCGGCGCGGCAAATCGCCACGTCGCCGGAACGGCGACGTGCCCGCTTGGCGGGTGCAACACGCAATCCCGAAGCGCCGCTATTGCAGCCCGCGCCAAGTCGCATTGAGCAGCTGGTCATCGGGATCGCGGGTTTGGTGCCAACACATGATGCCGCCGGGATGGCGCACGTACCTGTGGGCGAATTGTTCAAACGGTGCAATCGTCGGCCTCGGTGCCACCATCGGTCGCGGGCATGGCCCGCTCCTACATACGGCGTGCGTTGTAGGAGCGCGTCACGCGCGCGAATTGTCGGCCTCGGTGCAATCGTCGGTCGCGGGCATGGCCCGCTCCTACACACGGCGCGTGTTGTGGGAGCGCGCCATGCGCGCGACGGAGTGGTCANCTGCGTTTGTCGAATAAGGCGCGCACGTCTTCGACGAACATTGCGTTGCTGGCCGCGCGCGCGTAGAACATGTGGCCGCCCGGATACTCCTTCACCTGCACCCGGGTCGGGTCGCCCATCGCCGGCATCTGGTCGACGGCGAGCACCGACACCATGAAGGGGCAGGACAGGTCATCCCAGCCGTGCGCAATGAGCACCCGCAGGTTCGGATCGTTGGCGACCGCTTCGCGCAACTGTTTCACCGAGCCATCGTTCGCGTCGTCGTCGTCGTGCCACAACCGGTTCACGTCGTAGCTCAGGGTGTTGTAGCGCCCGTCGTATTTCCAGCCGACGGTTTGCGTCACGAATTGCACCATCGCGGTGGTGGTCGGCGCGATGATGCCGTTCAAGATCGGATCGCCCGAGCGCTGGCGCGGCGAATACGGGAATGGATCCCAGGCAGTGAAATTGGAATCGTAGCGGCTGCCGAGCTTGCCTTCCGAGCGATACACCTCGCGCAGGTACGCCTGCGTTTCGAGGCGCCCGCCGGAACGCTTCACGAATACGGGATCGAGCCCCGTCAGTTCGGTGACCTTCTTGATCATCGCGTCATGGGCTGCCGGATCGCTGCGACCCTTCATCAAAGCCTGCGCGTATTCGCCGCGGGTGTAGGCGATGATCGGCGCCATGTTGGTGGCATCGAGCTTGCCTTCGCGCTCGAGGTGCGCGGCGGCGATCGAGGGCAGGGTGGTCATCCAAGCCATCGGCGAAACGAACTCGTCGCCCCACGCCAGTGGGTCGAGGTACGGCGACAGCAGCACCATGCCGTTCATGGCCACGCCGAGGCGCGTCTGCAGATAGGAGGTGATGCGCGGGCCGCGGAAGCCACCATAGCTTTCGCCGGTGATGTATTTCGGCGACGCCATCCGACCATTTTTCACCAGCCAGTCATAGACGATGCGCGACAGGTACGCGATGTCGGCGTCGGTGGAATAGAAATCCTTGGTCGACTGCTTGTCGTCCACCAGTGAACGGCTGTAACCGGTGCCGACCGGATCGATGAACACCAGGTCGGTGAAGGACAGCCAGGTGCTCGGATTGTCGTGCAGTCGCGCGGGTTCGGAAGGCGAATCGCCATTGACGCCGAAGTTGACGATCTTCGGCCCGATCGCGCCCATGTTGAGGAACACCGACGCCGCGCCCGGGCCGCCGTTGAACGCGAACGTCACCGGACGATCCTTGCCCGCAGCGGTGTATGCGGTGTAGACGACCTGCGCGATGGTCTTGCCCTTGTCGTCGCGCACCGGCAGCCAGCCGACCGTGACGGTGTAGTTCAGCGTGTGCCCATCCACGGAGATGCTCTGCGCCTTGCTCGCAGCGGCAGGCAGCGGCGGCAATTGGAAGTCCGAACTGTTGTCCGTTTTGGCCTTGGCGGAGTCGGCGTGCGCCGACGGCGAAGCCGCGCAGGCGAAACAGACGGCGACGGCGAACACCGTCGCGAGAAGAGGCTTGTGCATCGTCAGGTTCCCCGTGGACGTTGTGAAAAGGCGCAAAACAATCCGTCCGAGGCTTGTCAGCGCAGCGGATCCGGCAAGTGTCCGGTTCCCGTCAGGAAGAGCGGACGCTCGCGGCATCGGCTCCCGTGCGGCACATCCCGCGCCGGCATTCCGTGAAGCGATATCCCCGGTATGACTTTAGCGATCGACGCGCAAACGCGACTGTGCTGAAAGGCACGGTCGTCGCGTTTGCATCGTCCGATGCGCGATGGAATCAGTTGTGGGCGCTGGCTGCTGCGGCTGGTGCAGCCGGCGCGGCCGGAGCCGCCGGAGCCACTACGGTCGCTGCCGGAGACGCGGCGCTGCCGGCCGTCGCAGCCGGCGCGTTGCCCTGCACGTAATGGCCGATCTGCAGTGCGTAGCCTGCCTTGGCGCCGGGCGGAACCGCCGCCGGATCGGCGTAAACGCTGATCGTGTAGGTCGCCGCCGCATCGACGGGCGTAGTCCAGCTGGTGGTCGTGCCCGTGGCGTTGTCGATCAGGGTCTGACCGTTGGCCTGGTTCACAACCTTGAAATGGACATTGGGGCTGCGGGTCACGAGATTCACGGCCAGCGTCTGGCCGGCTGCGATCGCCACCGCGTAGTCGCGCGAAGCGGCCTGCGAATCGAGCGTGCCCACCGCCTGCACCCACGGCTTGTTTTCCTCGAAGGTCACGGTGGTGGTCGGCGCGCGCATGTCCGACTGTCCGTACTGCCCGATCTGCAACGCGTAATCGGCAACCTCGCCGCGCTGCATGGCTTCAGGCTGGACATACACCTGCACCGTGTAGGTCGCCGCGTCCGTCGTGGCCGTGGACCAGGTAGTCGCACCGGTTTGATAGGTATCCACCAGATCATCGCGCGTGGTGTCGTTGTGCACCTTGAAGAACACGTTCGGGTCGCGCGTGACCAGATTGATCTGGAATGTCTTGCCGGCCGCGATCGCGACCGTGTAGTCCTGCGCATTGTCCATGCGCGTGACCTTGCCGATTTCCTGCGTCCATGGATTGTTCGGCTGGAACGTCACCGCGGTGGCTGAGTCTGCAAAGGCGGGCAGGGCTGCGCCGATCACGGCGATCGCGGCCGCGACGGTCAGGCAGCGGAGAAAGCGAAAGGACGACATGAGGAAATCCTCGGGACGGTTGAGTGGACGTTCTTGCATGGCGACACACGCCGCACCCCGGCGCCGGATGTCCCCATACCGCGCCCCAGCATACTACCTTGCGCGTCGGCGACGGTCGCCGCCTGTGCGGAGACCGCCGCCTGCGCTGCCCATCAATGCCGGTCCTGCCCGGCTCCCTGGCACGCCGTACCGTCTTTCACCTGCGTCACCGCACCCGCGACAGCGACGACCGTACGGCTAGCACGCGCCGCGGCGCTGATGGCGGCCAGGCGTCCCGCCGTTAGTATCACGGTGCAGTGTGGCGAGCCGATGCGTTGCATGGGGTGTCCTCCTCCTTGCCGGGTTACCCCTGGACAGGCCGTCCAGCCTGGCAAACGTGGCCGGAAGTTACATCTGTATTGCATGGGTTCGCTTGTGAAATTTGCCGTTGACTACTCCATTCAAAAAGAATCGACATGATCCTTACACTTGCCATCATCGCCGTCACCTGCGTCGTCTCGTGGATTGCCTTCAAGGATGGCAAACTGATGCAGCGCTTGCTGCTGTGGCCGCCCGCGGTCGGGAAGAAGCACGAATACTGGCGCCTGCTCAGCTACGGACTGGTCCACGCGGATTTCCAGCACCTGCTGTTCAACATGATCACGCTGTTCTTCTTCGGCCGCGCGATGGAGTGGCTGTACGCGCGGCATCTCGGGCCGCTCGGGTTCCTCTGGTTTTATCTCGGCGGCCTGCTGGTTTCGATCTTGCCCACGTACATCCAGAACCGGCGCAACGCGAACTATCGCAGCCTCGGCGCATCGGGCGCGGTATCAGCGGTGCTGTTCGCGTTCATCCTGCTGTCGCCTTGGTCGATGATCTTCGTGTTTTTCTTTCCGGTGCCGGCGATCCTGTATGCGGTCGCGTTCGTAGCGTTCTCGATCTGGATGGATCATCGCGGTGGCGGCTCCGTCAACCACAGCGCACACATGTGGGGCGCCGCCTACGGCATCGTGTTCACGGTGCTGATGGAACCGCGGGTGATTTCGGTTTTCCTGCAGCAGTTGCGCAATCCGCATTTCGGGATGTGACGACCGCAGCGGCGTTACAATGAAATGCTTCAGCGCAGCGATGCGCGTCCATTCCGTCGCACGAATGTCATGAGCGAATCCGCCGACAAGCTCCGCCCGCTGCCCGGCAGCAAGTTCATCAGCCCACAGGGCACGCGCGCGGTCAAGGATGGCATTCGTCCAAGCCCCTTGAGTCGCGTGCCGGATGCGGCGCGCAAACCGCCGTGGTTGCGGGTGAAGTTGCCGGCCGGCGCGAAGTACGAGGAAATCCGCGACATCGTGCGGACCCATAAGCTGTCGACGGTGTGCGCGGAATCGAAGTGCCCCAATATCGCCGAGTGCTGGGGACGCGGCACCGCGACGTTGATGTTGATGGGCTCGGTGTGCACGCGCGCCTGCAAGTTCTGTTCGGTGTCGACCGGCAATCCGCACGGCTGGCTGGATCCGATGGAACCGGCCAACGTCGCCGACGCCGTGGCGCTAATGCATCTGAAATACGTGGTGCTGACCTCGGTCGATCGTGACGACCTGCCGGATGGTGGCGCCGGACATTACGCGGCATGCATCCGTGCGATCCACGGCCGCATGCCCGGAACCGCGGTGGAGGCCTTGACCCCGGATTTCGCGGGCCGCCACCAGCACGTCGCCAAGGTTCTCGATGCAGGTTTGGCCACTTACGCGCAGAATCTCGAAACGGTCGAACGTCTGACCCACCCGGTGCGCGATGCGCGCGCGGGTTACCGGCAGACGCTCGACATCCTGAAGTTCGCCAAGGGCTACGCGTCGCAAACCGTCACCAAGACCAGCATGATGCTGGGCCTCGGCGAAACCGACGACGAGATCGAACGGGCACTGGCCGACATCCGTGCCGCCGACGTGGACGTCGTCACCATGGGCCAGTACATGCGCCCGACCCAAAACCATTTGCCGGTCGAACGCTTTGTGACGCCGGAACAGTTCCAGCAATACCGTGAACTGGCGCTGGGCATGGGCTTTCTCGAAGTGGTGTCCGGGCCCCTGGTGCGCTCCAGCTACCGCGCCGAACAAGTGTTGGAGCGCAACAACGTCGGACTCGATCCGGCCGTCGTCGACGGCATCCGCGAGACGGCCGCGCTGCGGTGCTGAATCCGGAAACGAGCGCCCGCTGGCGCGCGGCGCGGCCGTTCGCATGGATGGGCATTGCTGCGATCATCGTCGGCGGGCTGGTGGCGGCTGTGGTGGCGCATCGCCCGGTGCAACAACTGGTCTGGATGTCGGCTTACCTAGTGCTGATCGTGGGCGTCGCCCAGATCGTGTTAGGCGCGGGGCAGGCGTGGCTTTCGGAGCGCGCGCCCTCGCTCGGTTGGGTCGCGGGCGAGTGGGTGGTTTTCAACCTCGGCAACGCCAGCGTGATCGCGGGCACCTTGGCCGGGTCTTTCGGACTGGTGGCGGCGGGGACGGCCTTGTTCGCCCTCGGCATTGCCTTGTTCCTGCTCGGCACGCGCGGGACGGGGGGCAGTTGGCAACTGGGCTATCGTGTCCTGCTGGGGCTCGTTTTCCTGAGTTCGCTGGTCGGGCTGGTGCTTTCGCTGCACGCCCATTGAGTCCGCGGCGAAAATATCATTCGCCAATTCGCGAAATCACCTGTATGATGCATGGCACTGTGTTTGCCGGGTCACGGTAAATTGTGGCCCGATGCGCCTGATCTCGCGATCTCGCCCATCGTCATGTCCCGCTTGCTCCCCTGCAAATCAGTTCAAGTCGTCGCCAATGGGGCGGCGGCATTCCCAATGTTGCAAGGAGTAATCCATGTCGGATCGTAAAACCGGAACCGTGAAATGGTTCAATGACGCCAAGGGCTTCGGCTTCATCAGCCAGGAAGGTGGCGAGGACGTGTTCGTGCATTTTCGCGCGATCGAAGGCAGCGGTTTCAAGTCGCTGCAGGAAGGCCAGAAGGTCAGCTTCGTGGTGACCAAGGGCCAGAAGGGCCTGCAGGCCGAGCAAGTCCAGGCGCTGTAATCAACGCCGCTCAAGTTGTGACGCCGGGCGGAGCATTCCGCCCGGCGTTTTTGTTTTCAGGTGCCCTGAAATGCCGGCGATCACGCTCCGCAGCCCGCTGCGCCGCAGGCGATGCTGAACGCCGCATTCCGGCCGCGACTCATCCCCAGGGTTGGGCTTCGGCCAGCGAAGCGCGCAGCGCCGCCTCGTCGGAGTCGGCAAGCCATTGTTCCGCCTCGCGGTAATTGGCGGTGTCCAGCGCCCTGTGCAATACACCCTCGCCGCCGATGCGGCTGAAAATCAGCGATACGTTGCCGAACGAGGCCTCCATCAGCGCGGCTTGCCAGTGGCCGCCGTGTTCGTCGTCGAAACTGCGCATCGGGTCGCCTTCGGGAAAGGGATCAACAGGATACACGTGCGGGAAAGCCCGGTTCATGCGATAATTGCCGGACTGACGCTGGGGTTGGACGCATGACGACTTGGCGTGGTGGATGCCATTGCGGACGTATCGCCTTTGAAGTGGAAGGCGAAATCGGAACCGCGATGGAGTGCAATTGCTCCCATTGCCGGCCCAAGGGTTACCTTTTGTGGTTCGTGCCGCGCGAGCAGTTGCGGCTGTCCACGCCGGAGGCGGACATGAGCACGTACCGGTTCAACAAACACCAGATCGCCCACCACTTCTGTCCCGTCTGCGGCGTGGCGCCATTTGCGGACGGCAAGCAGGAAGGGCACCCCATGGCGGCGGTGAACGTCCGCTGCCTGCGAGGGGTCGAACCGGCCAATCTGAACATCCAGCAAGTGGACGGACGCAGCTTCTAGCACAGGCCGATTCGGCAACAGGGGCTCCGTCTCGAACGATTCAGCACACTCGTGGACAACCCGTGCATCGGGTGTGCGCTGTGACAACATGAGGAAAGCTGCAATGGTGACAAAACGGAACTCCAAGGCCGCAAGCAAGGCCGCGAAGACGACCCGCAAGACCGCCAAGTCGAAGCCGACGAAGGCGGCGGCACCGCGCAAGGCCGCCAAGCCGGCACGCGCCGCGGCCAAGAAGCCGCGCCCGGTCGCCAAGACCGCCAAACGCGTCGCCCCCAAGACCGCGGCGCCCGCCAAATCCGCAGTGTCCGCCAAACCGGCCGCGCGGCCGGCTTCGGTGAAGACCGCCGCCAAAGCGGTGGCTGCCGCCCGAGCCAACGCCCGGCGGCGCCCGCCTTCCTACATCCCGCGTTCCCATTTCGGCGACGACTGGATGCTCGGCGGTCCGGTGGAGTTGCCCCGTTCGCCCACGCCCGCCGCGCATACGCCGACCCGCAAGCCGCCGAAGCCGCGTGCGCCCAAACCCAAGGCCATCAGCCACGAGCAGGCCGTGGCGAACCTGAAGGCATTGCTGGAGTCGCGCAAACGCAAGGATCGCAGCGGCGAGGCAGCGGCATCCAAGGGAGCTTGAATCGGCTGAACGGTTAGCGCTTCCATAACAAAACTCTTCAGTATAGATTTATCCGTGTATGGGATACTGACGCCACCTTCACACGGGGAGTCAGCCATGAAACGCGGACCCGGTTCACTTCGCAACAAACTGATGCTCGCCTGCGCGTTGACCGTGGCCGCCGTGCTGGCGACCCCGGCGGCCATGGCGCGCGACTACCGCGGCCATCGGGATGATTCCGGCAAGGTGCTCGGCGCACTGGTCGTCGGCGCGGTGATCGGCGGCGTGATCGCCAGCGCCAGCCAGAGTTCGCGTACCTACTACGACGATGGCTACTATTACCCGGCGCAAAGCTACCCGGTGCAGGGGTACTACCAGAGCTACCCGAGCTACCCCAGCTACCCCAGCTATCCGGCGTATTCGTATGGCTCGGGCTACGGCTATCCGAGCTATGGCTACGGCAGCAGCGTGAACGTCGGCGTGGTGTACAGCAGCAGCGGCAGCCACTGGCGGAGTCGCGACGGGCGGCGCTATGACGGTGGCCACGGTTACTATCGGGGCGGCGGTTACTACCGGGGCGGTCATTACGACAACCGCGGACAGTATTATCGGCGCCACGGCCATTGATCGTACGTCGCATGACGAAAGACCCGGCTGCCGCAGCCGGGTCTTTTTTGTTGTGCGGCCGGACATGCGGCCAACCTTTGGCACGGGCAGCGCGGCGGCAGCGTTGCTAGCGTGGGCATTTCGGCATTGAACCTCATTCCGATCGGAGAGACTGCATGGTGCGCGAACTGGGCAAGGGCTGGTGGCTGGCGATGTTCGTCCTGTTGTTCGCGCCGTGCGTGGCGGGCGCTGCGAAGCCTGCCGATAGGGCGGCGGATCAGGTATTCGCACGACTGGCCGACCAGTACTTTGACACGTTCTATTTGCCGACCAATCCGTCGGCCGCTACCAGCTATGGCGTCCACGAGTACGACGGCAAGCTCGAGGATTATTCGCGCGCCGGCATCGATGCCGAAGTGAAGGCACTGAAGGCCTGGGAGCAACGCGTCGCAGCGGTCGATCCGGCATCGCTCGGTCTCCGCGTGCGCGGCGATCGCGACCTGGTGCTGAACAACATCCGCAGTTCGTTGCTGACGCTGCAATCGATCCGCCCATGGGAAAAGAACCCGGACTTCTATTCCAGTGGCATCACATCCAGCGCGTTCACGCTGATGGAGCGCAAGTTCGCGCCGCCGGAAGCGCGCCTGCGCGACCTGATCTCGCGCGAGCGGCAGATGCCGGCCGCCTTGCTGGCCGCACGCACGAACCTCGTGAATCCGCCGAAGATCTACACCGAGATCGCGCTGGAGCAATTGCCGGGTTTGATCGAGTTCTTCCGGCATGATGTGCCCTCCGCCTTCACCGAGGTCAGCGACGCCGCGCTGAAAAAAGAGTTCGCGGCATCGAACGGCGCCGTGATCCAGGCACTGCGTGATTACCAGACTTGGTTGAAGGACGAGGTGCTGCCGAATTCGCATGGCGATTTCCGGATCGGTGCCAAGGCGTTTCGCGAGAAGTTGAAATACGACGAGATGGTCGACTTGCCGCTGGACAAGCTGATCGCGCTCGACGAAGCCAACATGAAGGCCAACCAGGCCGAATTCGCCAAGGTGGCGAAGGAGCTCGATCCGGACAAGACGCCGCGTGAAGTGCTCGCGGAACTTGCGGCCGATCACCCGCGGCCGGACAAGCTGCTCGACACCTTCCGCTCCACGTTCGACACGCTGATCGGTTTCATCGACAGCCACCACATCATCACGATTCCGTCCACGGTGCATCCGACCGTGGAGGAAACGCCGCCGTTCATGCGCGCGACCACCTTCGCGTCGATGGATACGCCCGGTCCCTATGAAAAGAAGGCAACCACGGCCTACTTCAATGTGACGCTGCCGGAAAAGGATTGGCCGAAACAGCGGACCGACCAATTCATGGCTCAATTCAGCTATCCCGTCATCACGAGCATCGCGACGCACGAGGCGTATCCGGGCCACTACATCCAGTTCCTGTGGATGCACAAGGTGGACGATCGCGTGCGCAAGTTGCTGGGCTCCGCGACCAACGCCGAAGGCTGGGCGCATTACTGCGAGCAGATGATGCTGGACGAAGGCCTTGCGCAGTATGCGTTCCCGAAGGATCACCGCCAGCAGCTGCTGCTGAAGCTCGGCCAGTTGCAGGACGCGCTGCTGCGCAACGCACGCTTCATCGTCGGCATCAAGTTGCACACCGGACAGATGACGCTGGACCAGGCGAAGGATTTCTTCGTCAAGGAAGGCTATCAATCACCCGCGGTGGGCGAAGTGGAAACCAAGCGCGGTACGTCCGACCCGACCTACCTGTATTACACGCTCGGCAAGCTGGAGATCCTGAAGCTGCGTGCCGACGTCGAGAAGAAAGAGGGCGCGAACTTCAATCTCGAAAAATTCCATGACGACTTCATGCAGCACGGCTTCGCACCCATCGCGATCGTGCGTCGCGAGATGCTGCACGACGACTCGCCGGTCCTGTGAATCCGCTGCGCCGCGCCGCGCCGTGGGGTGGGTTGCGGTTTTCGGATGCTCGCGCACTCCCAAGCGGCGCGCCGTCGTCACGCCGGCTGAACGCGCGGACTGCTTCAATTAAGTCTTCCGCCTGTAGCCTGTGACGCCGCGTCGCACGAGGCTTACCTCGCATGTCTGCACAGCCAAGACCGAGCCACGAAACGCGCGAACGCAAGGGTCTGGTTTTGAACACGGGTTACCGGCGTGTGCGCGAAGCGACCCAGGCGCTGTGCGCCACGCTCGCGCCCGAAGACACGGTCGCGCAATCCATGCCCGACGCGAGCCCCGCGAAATGGCATCTTGCCCACACCACATGGTTCTTCGAGCAGTTCCTGCTCGCTTATTTCGATCCTGGTTATCGCCGTTTTCGTGAAGGCTGGGACTTCCTTTTCAATTCCTATTACCAGACCGTCGGCCCGATGCATGCCCGGCCGCAGCGGGGCTTGTTGACTCGCCCGACGCTGGGCGAGATCAACGCATACCGCGCACACGTGGACGAGGCGATGGTCGGGTTGCTGGATCGGCGCGGCAGCGATCCGGAAGTGATCGCACGCGTCACGCTCGGTCTCAACCACGAACAGCAGCACCAGGAATTGCTGCTGACCGACATCCAGCACCTGTTCTCGCTGAATCCATTGCAGCCGGTGTTCCGTGATTTATCGCCGGCACCCGGAACGCTCCTCGCGCCGCTACGGTTCGTGGCCGGAAGGCAAGGCATCGCCGAGATCGGCCATGCCGGCGAGGGCTTCGCCTACGACAATGAAACGCCGCGTCATCGCGAGCTGCTGCACCCGCACGCGATCGCCAACCGGTGCGTGACCAACGCCGAATTCCGCGAATTCATCGACGATGGCGGTTACGAGAATCCCGCGCTGTGGTTGTCGGAAGGCTGGGACACCGTCCAGCGCGAACGCTGGCGGCATCCGCTGTACTGGGATGACGGGCTGGAAACCACCTTCACGCTGGGTGGCCGCCGGTCGATCGAAGCTTTCGCGCCGGTTTGCCACGTCGGCTTTTTCGAAGCCGACGCTTTCGCGCGCTGGGCTGGCGCACGCCTGCCCACCGAAGTCGAATGGGAAGTCATGGCGCAGGCGCTTCCGGTGCAAGGCAATTTCGCCGATTCCGGCACGCTCCGCGCACTTCCGGCGCGCACGCACGGCGAACCCGAACAGCCGTTGCAGATGTTCGGCGACGTTTGGGAATGGACGTCGAGTTCTTACATCGGCTATCCGGGCTACCGGCCGGCGCCCGGCGCGCTCGGCGAATACAACGGCAAGTTCATGTGCGGGCAGTGGGTATTACGCGGTGGTTCGTGCGCCACACCGGCGGGGCATGTGCGCGCCAGCTATCGCAACTTTTTTCAACCGGCGGCGCGCTGGCAATTCAGCGGCATCCGGTTGGCGAGGGATACATGAAGAATCCGCGAGCAGTACGCGTCTGTCGCCTCGACGACCGCCAACCCGGCGACGGCCTCCTGGCGGATGCGCTGTCCGGCCTGTCGCTATCACCCAAGCGGTTGCCTTCGAAATATTTCTACGACGCACGCGGCTCGGCGTTGTTCGAGCGCATCTGCGAGCAACCCGAGTATTACCCGACGCGCACCGAGCTGGCGATCATGCGCAAGCACGTCGGTGAAATGGCCGCGGTGCTGGGATCGGACGTGCGTCTGGTCGAATACGGCAGCGGCAGCGGCCTGAAGACGCGCTTGCTGCTGCGGAATCTCGAATCCCCGGTGGCCTACGTGCCGGTGGAAATCTCGCGCAGCGCCCTGGCCGAGAGCGTGGCCAAACTCGAGCGCGAGTTTCCACGCATCGAAATGCTTCCCGTGTGCACGGATTTCACCCAGCCGATCAAGCTGCCGCGCGCGGCGCGCGCACCGCGGCAGACCGTCGTGTATTTCCCCGGTTCGACGCTTGGCAACTTCGCGCCGGAGGATGCCTTGCGGCTGCTGCGCCAGATGCGCAATGAAGCCGGGCAGGGCGGTGGTGCATTGGCCGGCGGCGTACTGATCGGCATCGACCTAGTCAAGGACAGGACCGCGCTGGAAGCCGCGTACAACGATGCGGCGGGCGTCACCGCCGAGTTCACCCTCAACCTGTTGGTGCGGATGAACCACGAGCTCGGCGCCGATTTCGATCTCGGGGCCTTTCGCCATCGTGCGCGCTGGCATCCGCTGGCGGGGCGCATCGAAACCCACATCGTCAGCCGACGCGAGCAGGACGTGCACATCGATGGCCGCAGGTACCATTTCGATGCAGGCGAGGCGATGCTGGTCGAATTGAGTTGCAAGTACACGCTGGACGGCTTCGCCCGCTTCGCGGCGCGCGCGGGCTTGCGGGTCGCCGATGTCTGGACTGACCCGGCCCGGCAGTTCAGCGTGCAGTGGCTGGCCTGCGATTGAGACAATCGCGGCATCGCCCACCATGCCTTTCGACACCCCCGCCAGGCATTGAATTTGGCTACGCTTGGCGGGATCGAAACGAGGCGGGAGTGGGGACATGCGTTGCACACGTTTGGGCTTGGCGTGGCTGGCATTGGCGATGTGCGGCACGGCGCTCGCCGCCGCCGACAATCCGTACGCCCGCGATCAGGGTCAGCCGATCGATCAGGCGTACACCGCGAAAATTGCCAAGTACACCACGCAGGCCGACTTCAACACCCCACTGACCGATTACCTGCCGGCATCGCAGGCCGTGCCGACGCCCGAGGCGGTGCTGGGCGACGTCGCCGGCGCGCCCAACATGCTGCCGTACGCGGAAGACGTGTACCGCTATTTCCGGATGCTGGCCAAGGCCTCGCCACGCGTTCGCGTGTTTTCCATCGGGAAAACCGAAGAAGGCCGCGAGATGATCGCGGTCGCGATCGCCGACGAATCGCTGATGAAGGATCTGGATGCCAACAAGGCGCGCCTCGCGCAACTGGCCGATCCGCGCAAGCTTGGCATGGACGACGCGAAAGCCGAGACGATCATCAAGCAGACCGTGCCTGTCTACTACATCACCGGCACCATTCATTCCACCGAGACCGGCGCGCCGACGGCGCTGATGGAGCTGGGTTACCGGCTGGCCGTCGACAACGCGCCGTACATCCAGTACATCCGCTCGCACATGATCACCCTGATCACGCCGGTCGTGGAAGTGGACGGCCGCGACCGGATGGTCGATTTGTACAAGTGGCACCGCGCGCATTTGGGCGAGAACTATCCGCGCCTGATCTATTGGGGCCATTACGTCGCGCACGACAACAACCGCGATGCGATGGGCGTGACGCTGGACCTCACGAAGAACGTGCTGAACACCTACGTCGACTGGCACGCGCAGGTGCTGCACGACCTGCATGAGTCGGTGCCGTTCCTGTACGACAACACGGTCGGCGACGGGCCGTACAACGCGTGGATCGATCCGATCCTCACCAGCGAATGGCAGCAGATCGGCTGGAACAACGTCGAGCAACTGACCAAGCTGGGGCTGCCGGGCGTGTTCACCCACGGCAACTTCGATACCTGGAGTCCGGGGTATTTGATGTTCATCGCGGCGATGCACAACGGCATCAGCCGCCTATACGAGACTTTCGGAAACGGCGGCGCGGATACCGAGGAACGCATCCTCGACCCCGACGAGTACGCGCGCACCTGGTACAAGCCCAATCCGCCGCTGCCCAAGGTGCTGTGGTCGCAGCGCGACAACAACAATTACCAACAATCCGGTCTGCTGACCGCGTTGTATTACTTCGCGCAGCATGGCCAGCATTTCCTCGACAATTTCTGGCAGAAGTCGAAACGCTCGATCGAGAAGCCGCGGCTCGCCGGGCCGGCCGCTTACGTGCTCACCAGCGACGAAAAAGACAAGGGCGCCCAAATGCACTTGTTGCGCGCGCTGCACCGGCAGCACGTCGAGATCAGCCGCGCGAGTGCGCCGTTCACCGTCGAAATCGCCGACGATACGGAAAATGCCGACAGCGAAAAGGGCAAGAAGTCGGCGTCGGTCGTGCCGCCGAAGGTCGCGACCGTCAAGCGGACGTTCCCGGCGGGTAGCTGGGTCATCCGCATGGACCAGCCGTATTCGCGCATCGCCGATACTTTGCTGGATCGCCAGTATTGGTCGCCCGACGATCCGCAGAAGCATCCGTACGACGACACCGGCTGGTCGTTTGGTGACCTGTTCGGCGTCGACGTCGCGCGCGTGGTCGATACTTCAGTATTGAAAGTGCCGATGGCCGAAGTGCAGGGCGATTTCGAAAAGCCGACGTTCACGCTGGCATCGCTGGGCGTGCAGGGCCGCATCCCGCGCATCGCGCTGATGCACACCTGGCTTTCCACGCAAACCGAAGGCTGGTGGCGGATGGCACTGGACAACCTGCACGTGCCGTACACCTACATCAGCACCCAGGATGTTTCGCGCGATCCAGACCTGCGCGCCAAATACGACGTGATCCTGTTCGGACCGGTCGGCTACGCCAGCACCAAGCTGATCATCGACGGCCTGCCGATGTACGGCAACCCGATGCCGTGGCAGAAAACGGAGCTGACCCCGAACCTCGGTCGCATCGATTCGACGTCGGATGTCCGGCCGGGCCTGGGCGAGTCGGGCGTGGCCAACCTGAAGCGCTTCGTGGCCGAGGGCGGGCTGTTGATCACGTCGGAAGACACCGCACGCTTTGCGATCGACATCGGGATCGCGCCGGGCGTTTCGGTAGCCAAGGCCGATGACCTGCGCGTGGTCGGAAGTGTGCTGCGCGCGAATCTGGTCGACAAGAACAGCCCCATCGCGGCCGGTTACGAGGATTCCTTCGCGCTCTATAGTTCCGAAGGCATGTCGTTCAACGTCGCCGACCAGACCATCGGCAATCGCGGTCTCGCCACCGCGAAGGACTACCAGCGCCCGACTGGGCGCGGCGGTCCCGACGATCCCGATGTGCCGGAGGGCCGCCCGTATCAGGCGCCTCCGACGTTGCCCGACGTGAAGCCGTGGCAGGCGGTGCCACTCAACGCCGAACAAGCCCGCAACAATCCGTTCGTGATTCCGAAAGATGCGCGGCCGACCGTGATCGCGCGCTGGGCGGATTCGAATGAATTGCTGATCTCCGGCTTGCTGGAAAACGGCAGCGCGATGGCGGGTCATCCCGCGGTGGTCAACGCGCGCTACGGCAAGGGCCACGTGCTGCTGTTCGCCAACAACCCGATCTGGCGAGGAGAAACCATCGGCACCTATCGGATGTTTTTCAATGCGATACTTTACGATCGTCCCTGATCGCGGCACCTTCAACCGCTCGTTGCCGTCATGATTTGCGAGTCACAAGCACCAGCACGGCCATCCATAGCCTGATTTCTCACGACAGCTGCTTCGAAAGGTGATAACGAGGAAACCACGCATGGAACCACGTCGCTGGCTACCGTACCGACACCTGCAAAGCCGCCACCTTGGATTGGCGCTGGCCACCGCCCGGCTGATCGCCTGGATCGGCATTCTGCTGATTGCCGCCGGGATTGCCTACGGCATCACCACGGCGGTATCGCATGGCGGTTCCGCGCCGCAGGCGCTGGGCGTGATGATCGGGTTGATCGGCTACGGCATCGTGGCGCTGGCTTTGGGCGGCGCGCTGGCGGCGCTAGTCGGCATCGAGGAAAGCCAGAGGCGCCATGTCGATCGGGATTGATCCGCGAGTGACGGGTGAGGGGGCATGCAAAGGCGCATGCACTGGCGTTTTGGTGCGAGAGTGCTGTAGGATCGCGCCCGCTGAGTTAGCCAAACCGCGGGGGGCGGTTTGTTGGGGCCGGTTGCTGACCGTTCGACGATCGCATCGCTGTCTTCACTCTCGCTAGTCAGTGCTTCAAGTTGTGCACGCAAGTGCACTGTTTTCAACCAATCGAGTAGTAAGGAGTCAGTTATGTCGGAGCGTCAGACCGGCACCGTGAAGTGGTTCAACGATGCCAAGGGCTTCGGTTTCATCAGCCGCGAAAACGGTGAAGACGTGTTCGTGCATTTCCGCGCGATCGTCGGCACCGGATTCAAGTCCCTGCAGGAAGGCCAGAAGGTCACCTTCAACGTCGTCCAGGGCCCGAAGGGTCTGCAGGCCGACCAGGTGCAACCCGCCTGAGCCATTGTTGCCAGCGCAACACGAAAAACCCCGCAGCAATGCGGGGTTTTTTGTTGGGTGAGCCCGAACGATGCAGACCAGCGCCTGGCGTGCGATGATCGGGCCATGTACGCGAGTTTTCGCGAGTTTTATCCGTTCTATCTGGGGGAGCACCGCGATCGCCGTTGCCGACGGCTGCACTTTCTCGGGTCGTGGCTGGTGATCGCCTCGACGGCCGTCGCCATCGTGACGCGCAATCCGTGGTGGCTGATCGGCGCGCCGCTGTGCGGTTATGGGTGTGCGTGGATCGGTCATTTTGCATTCGAGAAGAACAAACCGGCGACATTCCGCCACCCGGTTTACAGCCTGATGGGCGACTGGGCGATGTTCGTGGATGTCCTGCGCGGGCGCGTGGGGATCTGACGTCTGGCTCTCATAGCTGGAACCGGATCGTCGTTATCATGGCTGGATGATCGATCCCCGTTTTGCCGGCATCGAGCGGTTGTACGGCGCCGGCAGCGTGGCGCGGCTGGCCGACTCGCGCGTCGCGGTGGTGGGCGTGGGTGGCGTCGGCTCGTGGGCCGCGGAAGCGCTGGCGCGCAGCGGCATCGGCGCCATCACGCTGATCGACGCCGACGAGGTCTGCGTCTCCAACAGCAATCGGCAACTGCACACGCTGGCGAGCACGTTCGGCAAGGCCAAGGTCGCGGTGATGGCCGAGCGCCTGCGCGGCATCAATCCCGTGCTAACGGTGGAAGCGGTCGAGCGGTTCGTGACGCCGGCGACCCTGCCCGAGTTGCTGGATCGCGGTTTCAAGTTGGTGCTGGACGCCTGCGATGCGTTTCGCGTCAAGGTGGAAATGACGGCGTGGTGCCGCCGCCGCAAATTGCCGCTGATCGTGTGCGGGTCGGCGGGCGGTCGCACCGATCCCACCATGATCCGGGTGCGCGATCTTTCGCGCACGGAGCAGGACGCGCTGCTCAGCCTGATGCGCCGCAAACTGCGCCAGGAATTTCGGTTCCCGTCGAACCGCGACCGCTATTTTGGCGTGCCGGCGGTGTATTCGCTGGAGAACGTGCGCTACCCGCAAGCGGATGGCAGCGTATGCGGCACGCGACCGGAAGGCTCGGATTCGTTGAAGCTGGATTGCAGCGGCGGTCTTGGTGCCGCGACCCACGTGACTGCGGCATTCGGTTTTGCCGCCGTGGGGCGCGCCATCGAAATGTTGTTGAAGCCGAAGCCTTGAGGTTCATTCCAGCCGGAACAGATGCCGCGCGTTGGCGGTGGTGGATCGTGCGAGCGCTTCCGGATCGTCCCCGCGCAGTTCCGCCACGCATTGCAGAACCTCGACGAGGAACGCGGGCTCATTGCGCCGGCCTCGGTGGCGCGCGCCCGGTTGGTCGGGCGCGTCGGTTTCGAGCAGCAGGCTTTCAACGGGCAGCGACGCGACCACCTTGCGCAGGCGATGCGCACGGTCGTGGGTGACCGGACCGCCGATTCCGACGAAGAAACCGAGCTTCCAGAGTTGCTGCGCCTGTTCGGTGCTGCCCGAAAAGCTGTGCACCACGCCGCGCAGCGGTTTGCCGAAGCGCCGCAATTCGAGGACCATCGCTTCGAATGCGTGGCGCGCATGCAGGACCAGCGGCAAGTCGAAGCGATGCGCGATTTCAAAGTGTCCGCGCAGCAGGCGCACCTGCCGATCATGGTCGGGCGCGATCCCGTCCAGCCCGCATTCGCCCACGGCGACGGCCTGCTGTGCGCCAAGCCAGGCTTCCAGTGCGGCCAGATCCTGGTCATCGGCATGCCGGTCTAGGTAACACGGGTGCAATCCATATGCCGGATGCAGCCCGGGCTCGGACGCGCAAAGCGTTTGCAATGCCGGCCAATTGGCGGCGGTCACCGCTGGAACCAGTACCTGTCCGACGCCGGCTGCACGGGCGTCCCGGAGCACCTGTCCGCGATCTGCATCGAATTCGGGCGCGTCCAGATGCGCGTGGCTGTCGAACAGCGACACGGAGGGACTCACGCTCATCGGAGTACGCTGCAACGAAACATGAACCGATTCAGACATGTTGATGAATGGTTCATTGTGGAGTTGTTTGAATCAGGTTGTCATCAGGGGCCATTTCGGCCGGGAGAGCACGATGAAACGCAAAACGATCCTGACTCGCGCAGTCCTCGCATCGCTCGGCATCGTCGCCGTTGCCGTAATGGCCGGGTGTGGGCACGCGAACAACCCGCAAGCCGAGGCGACGCCGGCCAACATGACCATGGCTACTTCGGCGGCGACAGCGCCATTGCCGCCGGGCGAGGAGCCGACGGCCAACCCCGAAGGACAGACACCGAATGCGCCGGTCGCCGCGGCCCAGCCGCAATTTGCGCAGGTGGTGGCGGTGCAACCGATCACCCAATCGGTGAGCAGCAGCAAACCGCGACAGGTATGTCAGGACGAGCAGGTTGCAGTTCCGGAAAGCTACAAGGATAAGCACCAGGTCGGCGGCGCCGTGGTGGGTGGTTTGGTGGGTGCGCTCGCGGGGCATCAGGTCGGCGGCGGCAAGGGCAAGACACTCGCCACGGTCGGCGGCGCGGCGGCGGGTGCGTTCGCGGGACACGAGATCCAGAAGCGCCATCAGGAAAACAATCAAACGCGCACGGAAGTTCGCAACGTATGCCACACGGTCACCGACAAGAGCACTTCCACCAAGACGGTGGGCTACGACGTGACCTACACGTTGAACGGGCAGGCAGGCCACATCCGCATGGATCGCAACCCGGGTGTCGGCACCGGCCTGCCGGTTCGCAACGGGGTGGTGGTTGCCGGCGGCAAGTCGTCAGGCAGCTATTACCAGTGAGTTTGATCTACCCACGCACGGAAGAGGAGTAGAGCCATGTGGAAACGAGTATTTCTTGAACGCCGGCAGGCCATGCGATCGGTGGCCAGTTTGGTCAGCATTGTTGCTGTCGCGTTGCTGCTTGCAGCGTGCGCGCCTGCCTACAACACCCGTCCGGGTTACGGAGGCCAGCCGGTCGGCTACAACGGTGGCGGGCGGCAGTGCTACCAGGGTTGCGGCTATGTCCGTGACATCCAGCAAGTCCAGCTCCGCAGTGGCAACAGCAATGGCGCGGCCGTCGGTACCGTGATCGGTGCCGTGGTCGGCGGTCTGCTGGGTCATCAAGTCGGCGGCGGCAAAGGCAAGACCGCGGCCACGGTCGCTGGCGCGGTGGGCGGCGGCTTTGCCGGTCACGCGATCGGTGAGCGCACCGGCAATGCCGATTACGGCTGGCAAGTGGTGGTGCAGCTTCAGGATGGCCAGTACGCCACGGTCACGCAACGTGATCCGCCCCAGGTGCAGGTCGGTGACTACGTGATGGTTCGCAACGACCGGGTCTATCGCTACTGACTGACCTTGGGGTTCCCCGCAAAAAAGAGCCCTCCGGATGGAGGGCTCTTTGGTTTTGCCGAGCCGACAATCAGTCCACCACGTAGAACTCATGGTCCCCGATCGTGGCGACCGGGTTCTTGGCCCAGGTCGCGGTCGAGCCGAGCCGGATGAAATGGTTGGCGTGCGGCACGACCAGCTTGCGGTCCGCGATGGGCTGGTTCCAGATCGCAATGGCCTGTCCGGCGATCTCCCACGCCTTGTTCCAGGCCACGGGGTTGTCGATCCTGAAGTTTTTCGAGGTGGTCGTCAGTGCGAACTGGCGTGGCGAGGTGACCACGTCGCAGATGGTGTTGCCGTAGCGGCCCATGTCGAGGCGATCCATCGCCACCTCGGCGACCGCCAATTGGCCGCGAGTGGGTTGGCTGCGCGCCTCCAGGTACACGGTGGCAGCCAGACAGGTTTGATCAGCGACTGGACGCGGAAGTAGTGCGACCATGCCGAGCAACAGGCCCAAGGTCATCGGGTCGTTCTCCTATGCAAGGCACCACATGCCGGATCAGGCCGGCACCTGGCTTGGAACACGGCGGGCCGAAACCTGCGCCGCAATCTGGATGGATGCTGGCCCGGCACCTGGAAGCGATCTCCGGCAAAGCGCCGGGGCTGGCAGGTTCCGCACTGCGCCAACATGTCGTGGCAATCGGCGTTGGTCGCCGTCTTTGCGCGCGGTGCGGACTTCCGGACCGCGCGCAAACCGGGCAATGCGTCACACCCGGCTTGCGAAGCTGCGCGAAAGGTAAGGGCGGTTCCGGCGTGGCGCAAGTGCCGGTTCGTTAAGAAATCGTTGGGCGGCCCCGATGATTTAGGCCGGGTTAGGCATCGAACGTAGATTCGACTGCGTAAATGCTCCCCAACAGAGTGATTTCCCTCGACACGCCAATCCGAAGCACGGTCAACGCTTCGAAACCGTTCTCCGCCTTGGCGATGTCGAGTACTTGCGCAACGGCGGATCCGGCAGCGTCGCGAACCTCGCCGACGGGTAGCGGCACGGATCCGCGCAACCGGCAAAGATGCCATTTGTGTCCGCCGCGGTAGTGGAGGCGGGCGACGATTTCCTGCCCTGGGTAGCAGCCTTTGTCGAACGCCACGGCGCCGAGTCGTTCGAGTCCCANCGCAGGCGGCAGGAATTCCGGCTCGCCCTCGGGCAGGGTGGGCCAGCCGCGACGGATTTCATCGAGGCGCCAGCGGCGTTGGGCGTCGGGGTCGGATAAAGCGGATGCCGAAAGCGGTGCGAGTCGGAGGCCGCGGGTCCCATGGCCGAGAACGATGACCCCGTTTTCTTGCCTTGCCACTCCGCCCGGCAGTGGATCGCTACATTGCGCGGTGAAGGACTTGGTTGCGAGGTCGACGCGCAGGCGGAACAGGTATCGCGTCAGCGCCGCGCGAATGATTTCCGCATTGCCACCGCGCAGTACGGCCAGCAGGCGGCCGTCGCCCAAGTCGGTGAGGTGCATCAGCGCACGGACCCGCCCTTGGGCGTCGAGCCATGCATTCCATTGCCAGTGCCCCGGCTGCAGCGCGTCTATGTCGCCTGAAAACTGTGCCTGCGCGAACTGTCGCGCATCGGCGCCTTCCAGCGCGAGGCAATGCACGGTGCCGATGGCAGGAAAATCGGAAGTCATGTTGGTTGTTCGAACAAGTGGCTGCGCCGATCATCTACGTTAGCAGCGGCCCGGCTGCGCACGCGCGCGTTCGGTGCGACAATCCGCATTCGATTTTCCGGATCCAAAAGCCATGACGGACAACCAAGACCAGCAGGACGCGTCGCACACGCCGGAAAAAGCCCCGGCATCCGCGCCACGCGAACGTGCGACGCCGGAAGGCGATGAACTCGATCCGACGCGCTACGGCGATTGGGAGAAGAATGGGCGCTGCATCGACTTCTAGCGCGCACAGTCATCGCGGTTCGTCGTGCCGCGCCGCAATCGGCGTCCGTTTCGCACGCGCAACGCGCAAGTGGGAATTTCGCAGTGCCATCGCGTTCGTGCGACAATAGATGGGATCATCGGCGCACGCGCCGACGTGGGGACACAGCGCCAGTCGTCATCAGGAACCGAAGGACATGCCGAATTCCCGACCAACGTCGCCGCACCTGGGCATTTACCGCTGGCGCGTCAACATGCTGCAATCAACGCTGCATAGGCTCACGGGTTTGTTCCTGTGCCTCGGCGCGCTGCTGGTGGCCTGGGGACTGGTCGCGGCGGCAACCAGCGACGCGGCCTGGAGTAGATTCGTGGCGTTCTGCGGAAGCTGGATCGGCTTGGTCCTGCTGTTCCTGTGGACATGGTCGTTGCTGTTCCATTTGGTCAATGGCATCCAGCACCTGATGCGCGATGCCGGTGTGAACTATGGACCGGCCAATCGCGACCGCACGCATGATCCGGTCTACTGGTCGGCTGGATGGGCCATCACCGCGATCAGTGTGGTGCTGACGGTGCTGGTCTGGGTATTGCTGCTGGTGCAGGCGGGCGGAGGTGCGGCATGAGCGCGTATCCGGGGCAGGAAGGGTTGCGCGACCCGCTGAAGGTGGCGCGCGGAATGGGCGCATCGCGGTCCGGGGTGCGTCCGTGGTGGTTGCAGCGCGTGACCGCGGTTGCGCTGGTACCGCTGTCGATCTGGTTCCTGTTCCTGATGGGCGGCGTGCTGCACGCCGATTACCCGACGGTGCTCGGAACCATCGCCCAGCCGGTGCACGCGATTTTCCTGATCGCGTTCGTGGTGTGTCTGTTCTGGCACGGTGCGCTCGGCCTGCAGGTGATCATCGAGGATTACGTGCATACCCGCTGGCTTGCGTTGACGCTGCAGATTGCACTGCGTTTCGGCGCGCTGCTGGGCGCACTGGCCGGCACGATGGCCGTACTCGCGGTGTGGCTGACCGGCGCCAGTTACTACTGATCGAAGTGCAATGACTCAATTCTCGGAAAGGGCCACCGATGCCTGCTGAAAGTTACAAGGTCGAAACGCATCAATACGACGTGGTGGTGGTGGGTGCCGGTGGCGCCGGATTGCGCGCCACCATGGGGCTGGCGGCGAAAGGTTTGTCGGCGGCCTGCGTGACCAAGGTGTTCCCCACGCGTTCGCATACCGTCGCGGCGCAAGGCGGCGTCGCCGCCGCGCTCGGCAACATGGGCGAAGACGATTGGCGCTATCACTTTTACGACACNGTGAAGGGCGGCGACTGGNTGGGCGACCAGGACGCGGTCGAGTACATGTGCCGCGAAGCGATCCCGGCCGTCATCGAGCTTGAACATTTCGGCGTGCCGTTCTCACGCACCAAGGAAGGCAAGATCTACCAGCGCCCGTTCGGCGGCATGACCACGCGCTATGGCGAGGGCGTCGCGCAGCGCACCTGCGCCGCGGCCGACCGCACGGGTCACGCGATCCTGCATACGCTCTACACCCAGGCGTTGAAGCATGACGCCAAATTCTTCGTCGAGTATTTCGCCACCGACCTGGTGAAGGACCCGCGCGACGGGCGCATCACCGGCGTACTTGCGATCGACTTGAACGAAGGCACGCTGCACCTGTTCCAGGGCCACGCAATCGTGCTGGCCACGGGCGGTTACGGGCGTGCGTATTTCTCCTGCACGTCCGCGCACACCTGCACCGGCGACGGCGGCGGCATGGCGCTGCGCGCGGGCCTCGCGTTGCAGGACATGGAATTCGTGCAATTCCACCCGACCGGCATCTACGGCTCGGGCTGCCTCATCACCGAAGGTTCGCGCGGCGAAGGCGGCTACCTCACCAATTCCAAGGGCGAACGTTTTATGGAACGTTACGCGCCGAATGCGAAGGACTTGGCTTCGCGCGACGTGGTCAGTCGCGCGATCACGATGGAAATCCGCGAGGGTCGGGGCGTGGGCGACCACGCCGATCACGTGTTCCTGAACCTCGCGCACCTCGGTGCCGATGTACTGCACGAACGGCTGCCTGGCATTTCCGAAACCGCGCGCATCTTCGCGGGCGTGGACGTGACCAAGGAACCGATCCCGGTGCTGCCGACCGTGCACTACAACATGGGCGGCATCCCGACCAACTACCACGGCGAAGTGGTGCAGAAGGTCGGCGATGATCCCGACGTGGTGGTGCCGGGGCTGTTCGCGATCGGCGAAGCCGCGTGCGTGTCGGTGCACGGCGCCAATCGCCTGGGTTCGAATTCGCTGCTGGACCTCGTGGTATTCGGTCGCGCGGTCGCCAACCGCTGCGCGGAAGTCATCAAGCCGGACACGCTGCATCGCGAATTGACGGGCGATGCGCTGGAACCGGCGCTGACGCGCCTGGACAAGCTGCGCCATGCCGATGGCGGCACGCCGACGGCCGAACTGCGCCTCAAGATGCAGAAGACCATGCAGGCCGACGCGGCCGTGTTCCGCACCGCCGAGACGCTCAAGGAAGGCTGCGCGAGAATCGACGAGGTGCATGCCGGCTTCGCGGATATCCGCGTCACGGACCGTTCGCTGATCTGGAATTCCGACCTGGTGGAAACCTTCGAGCTGTCCAATCTGCTCGGACAGGCCGTGGCCACGATGCATTCGGCCGAGCAGCGCCCGGAAAGCCGCGGTGCGCACGCACGCGAGGATTTCCCCGATCGCAACGACGCCGAGTGGATGAAGCACACGCTGGTGAGGGTCGACGGCAATGGCCGCTGCAGCTTCGATTACCGGCCGGTACATGCCAACACCATGACCGACGACGTCAAGACCGTGCCGCCGAAGAAGCGGGTGTATTGATTGACTTTGTAGGAGCGCGCCTGCGCGCGATGGTCGCCTGCAGGCAGGCTTCTACAACCAAGGAACCAAGATGGCTGAATTCACATTGCCGCAGATGTCGAAGGTGCAAAAGGGCAAGCGTTTTGCCGCCAAGCCCGGCGCCAAGAAGGTGCGCAATTTCAAGGTGTACCGCTGGGATCCCGACGTCGGCGGCAATCCGCGCGTGGACACCTTCGAGGTCGACGTCACGGGCTCGGCGATGGTCCTGGACGTGCTGCTGAAGATCAAGAACGAGATCGACCCGACGCTGACCTTGCGCCGGTCCTGCCGCGAAGGCGTGTGCGGTTCGTGCGCGATGAACATCGACGGCGAGAACACGTTGGCCTGCACCAAGGGGCTGGACGAATTGCCGTCCGGCGACGTCAGCGTCTATCCGTTGCCGCACATGCCGGTGGTGAAGGATCTGGTGCCGGATTTGACGCACTTCTACGCGCAATACGCCTCGATCAAGCCGTGGCTGCAAACGCAGAGCGCACCGGGGGCGCACGAGCGCCTGCAGTCACCCGAGGACCGGAAGAAACTCGACGGTTTGTACGAGTGCATCCTGTGCGCGTGCTGCACCACGTCTTGCCCGAGCTACTGGTGGAATCCCGATCGCTTCCTCGGTCCCGCGGTCCTGCTGCAGGCGTATCGCTGGATCGTCGATTCGCGCGACGAGGCCACCGGCCAGCGCCTTGACGATCTCGACGATCCGTTCAAGCTGTATCGCTGCCACACCATCATGAATTGCACCAACACCTGCCCGAAGGGTCTGAATCCGGCGAAGGCCATTGCCTCCATCAAGCAATTGCTGGTCAATCGCACGGTGTGAGCGATCAGGGACCGGGGACCAGGACCAAGGTTCAGCCAGCACGACCACTCCTCGTCATTCCGCGGCCGCATCCGGCTTCATCGGGTGCGGAACCCGGAATCGGTCCTGCTTTTCGCGAGAGGCACGCTGGGTACTGGAAGAAGCCATCAAGACAACCATGCCAGAGCCGGGATCAGGTGCCCTGTCACAGGCCCAGATGAAGCGCGTGCAGTGGCGCTGCAGACGGGGAACGCGTGAACTCGATGCGCTGCTTGGCGGCTGGCTGGAGGCGCATCGCGCTGGGCTGGACGCCTCCCGGCTCGATGCGTTCGACGCACTGCTCGATCAACAAGATCCCGTGTTGTGGGACTGGCTGATGGGTCATGCCGAACCGCCGCGCGCGGATTGGCAAGCCATCGTGATCGATATTCGCACGCGCGCGGGACTGGCGCAGTGAAGGCGGCGCCGGCCATCGGGTTTGCCTATCGGGCGTCGCGTGGGCTGATCCTCGCGACATTCGCAACCTCGGTGCTGGCCCTGGTTGCGGTCTGGCTCAGTGGCTTGCCCCACTGGCTGCATTTGGCATTGACCCTCGGCATCGCGGGCGTCGCGGGCGCCGCGTTCGGCAACCTGCTGCGCCCACGCGTGCGCTCGATATTGTGGCGCGCCGATGGCGGCGCCGACCTCGTGCTCAACGACCGTCCCGGCGACAATCGTCGCGAAGCCCAGGGCGCCATCCAGACGGTGCGGGTGATGGGTCCGCTGATTGTATTGACGTTGCGCTGGCCGCCGCGCGAACGCGCGCATCTGTGGCTGCTGCCAGACAACCTCGATGCCGAGACTCGCCGCAGGCTGCGCATGCGCCTCGGCGCGATACCCGGCGGAAGTTTCACGTCAGGGAACACCGACAGCACCTGACGGTCTGAACCGCTTGCCCACGCACGCGGGCGTCTGTCACGCTTGCGTGCCCCAATGCCGGCGGGACGGCTTGCATCCCGCATTCCATTTTCGAGTCCGCCGCATGTTTCGTCCTCTCGAACTTTTCATCGGCACCCGCTACATCCGCGCCAAGCGGCGCAATCATTTCATCTCTTTCATCAGCATCGTTTCGATGCTGGGTTTGATCATCGGCATCACCGCGCTGATCACCGTGATCTCGGTGATGAACGGGTTCGCCGCGGAACTGCAGTCCCGCATCCTGGGCGCGGTGTCGCAGGCGACGATCACCGGTGTGGCGCAGAGCATGCCGAACTGGCAAAAGGCGCTCGCGATCGCCGAGCAGGATTCGCACGTGAAGGGTGCGGCGCCCTACGTCGAACGCGAAGCTTTCCTACGCGGCAATGCGGCGAGCCAAGGCGCCATCATCCGCGGCATCCTGCCCGACCAGGAGCCGAAGGTCGCCGACTTTGGCTCGAAGATGATCGCCGGGCGGCTCGATTCGCTCGCCCCGGGCTCGTGGGGAATCGTGTTGGGCCGGGATCTCGCCTTGCAACTCGGCGTGAACGTCGGCGACAAAATCATCGTGTATGCACCGGTCATCAGCGCCACGCCGATTGGCGCGGTGCCGCGCCTGCGGAGGTTCACCGTAACGGGCATCTTCGAAATCGGCATGCAGGAATACGATTCCGGCCTTGCGATCATCAATATGCAAGATGCCGAGAAGCTGTACCAGATGAGCGGCCCGAGCGGCATCCGGTTGAAGCTGGATGATCTGTTTGTCGCCAACAAGGTCTCGGCGACGCTCGCCAATCGGCTGGGCGACGCCTATCTGGTGCGCGGCTGGATGCAGCAGCACGCCAACTTCTTCAAGGCCATCGCGATGGAAAAGATCGTGATGTTCATCATCCTGTCGCTGATCGTGGCGGTGGCGGCGTTCAACCTGGTGTCGTCACTGGTGATGCTGGTCACCGACAAGCAATCGGACATTGCGATCCTGCGGACGCTGGGAGCAACGCCGCGCTCGATCATGGGCGTGTTCATGATCCAGGGCATGATGATCGGCGTGATGGGTATCGTGATCGGCGTGGTTTGCGGGGTAGCGCTGGCACTCAACGTGCCGAACATCGTGGATGGCATCCAGAACCTCACCGGCTACCAATTCCTGCCCGAATCGGTCTATTACATCAACAACGTGCCGAGCAAGCTGGAATGGAGCAACGTCGGCTGGATCGCGGGCATGGCGTTCGTGTTCTCGCTGCTGGCGACGATCTATCCGGCGTGGCGCGCGTCGCGCACGCAGCCGGCGGAGGCACTTCGGTATGAATGATCCCATTCGCCAGCCGGCAGCCAGCGCCCTGGTGCTTCGCGTCAGCCACATCGCGAAGACGTACAAGGAAGGCAGCCTGCGTACACCTGTCTTGCACGACGTCAGTTTCGAACTGGCGCGCGGCGAGACGCTCGCGATCGTGGGCGCATCGGGGTCCGGAAAAAGCACGCTGCTGCACATCGTTGGCGGTCTCGATACGCCGACCAAGGGTGCGGTGGAGCTGGAAGGCCGCGAGTTGTCGAAGCTGCCCGATGCCGAACGCGGGCGCGTGCGCAACCGGTCGCTTGGTTTCGTGTACCAGTTCCATCATCTCCTGCCGGAATTCACCGCGCTGGAAAACGTCGCGATGCCGCTTTTGATCCGCGGCACCGCGATCCCCGAAGCACGCGAGCAATCGAAGGTGCTGCTGGAACGCGTCGGCCTTGGCCATCGCCTGGAGCACAAGCCTGGCGAGCTGTCGGGTGGCGAACGCCAGCGCTGCGCGATGGCGCGTGCGCTGGTGACGCGGCCCGCGTGCGTGCTGGCCGACGAACCGACCGGCAACCTCGACGAGCAGAACGCCGCTTCCCTGTACGAACTGATGCTGGAGTTGAACCGTGAAATCGGCACCAGCATCGTGCTGGTCACGCACGACAAGGGCCTCGCGCGGCGAATGGATCGCGTGCTGGAATTGACCGGCGGCGCGCTGCAGCCGATGCAACAATCCGGCTGAAGTCGACGTGGACGCGCGCAGGGGAAGCCGCGCTGTCCGAACCCGGCCGGGGATGCTGGCCATCGCGGTCGCGATCCTGTGCGGTGCCGTCGCGGTGCAGATGTTGCCGGCATTGCCGCCACGCTGGCTGGACGGATTGCTTGCGTGCACTGCGCTGGCCGGCCTCGGAACATGCCTGCGCTGGCGTGCGTCGTCGATCGTTTGGTGTCTGGCCATCGCCGTGGCGGCATTCGCATGGACGGCATGGCGTGCGGATCTCTCGATGGACGCACGCCTGCCGCACGCGCTCGAAAAACAGGACATTCTGGTCACCGGCACGGTGGCGGATCTGCCGCACGCGCAGGAAGATTCGACGCGTTTCGACTTCACGATCGCGACGGCGCAGTTCGACGGCAATCCCGTTCCGGTGCGCGGCCACGTGCGACTGTCGTGGTACGCCTCGCGCCAGCACGCGCCTCCCACGATTGTGCCGTGCACGACCTGGCGGCTGCGGGTGCGGATGAAGCGGCCGCATGGCCTGGTGAATCCAGGCGGGATGGATTTCGAACGTTCGGCTTTGCAGAAGGGCATCATCGCCACCGGCTACGTGCGCGAAGATCCGGCCAATGCGATGCTCGCCGAGGACGCCTGCGTCGATGGTGTGCGGGCGCGCATTTCCGATGCGATCGGGGCGGCGCTGCCGGGCGACACGCATGCCGCGCGCCTGTTGCGGGCGCTTTCCGTCGGTGACGAACGCGCGCTGGACGAGCGCGACTGGCAAGTGGTGCGTGCGACCGGCATCGCGCACCTGATCGCGATTTCGGGATTCCACGTAGGTTTGGCTGCGGTGTTCGGGGCCTTGCTGGTCAGGCTCGTCTGGTGGCTGTTTCCATCGCTCGGGCTGCGGCTGGCGAGGCCCTTGGCCGAAGCCGTGATCGTGTTTCCGGCTGCGCTCGCGTACGGTGCGCTGGCCGGTTTCGGCCTGCCGACCACGCGCACCTTGTTGATGATTGCCGTCGTCGCGGGCTGGCGGCTGCTGCGTCGCGGCGGGGGATTTGGCGAAGGCTTCGGATTGGCACTCGTGGCGATCCTGATGATCGATCCGCTGTCGGTATTGTCGGCGGGGTTCTGGTTGTCGTTCGCGGGCGTGGCATTGCTGGCGTGGACGCTGGCACACGAGGCCGGCTGGCGCGGACATCTCAAGGAAATCGGAGCCGCGCCCCTGCTGATGACGCTGGCGCTGCTGCCCCTGACGGTGTGGTTCTTCGGGCAGGCCTCGCTGGTCGCGCCGCCCGCGAACCTGGTGGCGGTGCCGTTCGTCAGCTTCGTGATCGTGCCGATCGATCTCGTCGCGTGCGCGCTGCTGTTCGCGTGGCCATGGGCGGGACAGACACTGCTGCACGTGTGCGCGCATCTCGTCGATGCATTGTGGTGGCTGCTGGCGCAGCTCGCGGCATGGCCGGCGGCGATGCAGTACCTACCGGAAAGTTCGCTGCTCGCCTTCGCACTGGCCTGCGTTGGATCGGTCTGGCTGCTGGCCCCGCGCGGCGTCCCTGCGCGCGCGCTTGGAGGGTTGCTGCTGCTGCCTTTGTGTTTTCCGTGCACCGTTGTGCCGGCCGAAGGCGCATTCCGGGCGACCGTGATCGACGTGGGGCAGGGCTTGTCGGTGCTGGTACGCACGCGCTCGCATGCCCTGCTGATCGATGCGGGTGCACGCTATCCGTCCGGTTTCGATCTGGGCGAGGCCGCGGTGGTGCCGACGCTGCACGCACTCGGCATCACCCGCCTGGATCGCATGATCATCAGCCACGGCGACAACGATCACGCTGGCGGCGCCGTGTCGGTACTGCTGGCGTACCCAGGCACGCCGGTTTGGGGCGGCGAGCCCGCGCGCGGCCCGGTGCCGATGCAACAGTGCCATGCCGGCCAGCAATGGCAATGGGACGGCGTCGCGTTCCGGATGCTGCGCCCGCCCGCACCGGTGACGGTGAAAGGCAACGATGCGGGTTGCGTGCTGCTGGTGACCGGCTCGGGTGGCAGATTGCTGCTGCCGGCCGACACCTCATCGAACGTCGAATCCGACATTGCGGGTGCAGTGCCAGCCGGTCCGCCGTTGGTTCTGGTCGTGCCGCATCACGGCAGCAAGACCTCTTCCGGCATCGATTACCTGCGGGCACTGCAACCGGTGTTCGCCGTCGCCTCCACCGGTTACTTGAATGCCTACCATCATCCAGCCGCAGAGGTCGTGGCGCGTTACGGCGCGCTCGGCATCCAGCTGCTGGATACGCCGTCCACCGGGGCGGTGAGGATGGCATTCCCGGCCTCGGCCGGGCCGCGGATCGTGGCCGAAGAACGGCGGCGCCAAGCGCATTATTGGCGGGAAACGGGGTTGAACGGGTCGACTGCGTCACGCTGATGCCCGCGGGCGCGCTGTTATCATGCGGCGCAAAACCACCTTGCGGCGGAGCTTCACGTGTTCGAAATCCTCAAGGCCGGCGGCTGGGGCATGCTGCCCATCCTGGCGTGCTCGGCGATCGGCCTCGCGATCGTGCTGGAACGCTTCTGGACGCTGCGCCGCAACGCGGTGCTGCCGCCCGGGCTTGGCGAACAGGTGCGCAGTTGGGCGCACTCGCAACAACTGAATCCCGCACATATCCAGGCGCTGCGCGAAAACTCGCCGCTGGGTGAATTGCTGGCCGCGGCGCTGGATGTGCGCCATCGCACGCGTACCGAAATCAAGGAGCGTATCGAGGATACCGGGCGCCACGTGGTGCACGGTCTCGAACGCTACCTCAACACGCTCGGCACCATCGCGTTGATCGGCCCTTTGCTGGGTCTGCTCGGTACCGTGTTCGGATTGATCCGCATGTTTCTTGCGGTCATGGTGTCGGGCGTGGGCGATCCGATGAAGATGGCGGGCGGCATCGGCGAAGCGCTGGTGTGCACCGCGTCCGGCCTGGTAGTGGCGATTCCCGCATACGTGTTGCACCGCTATTTCCGCTCACGTGTGCGCGGCTACGTCGTGCAGATGGAAAAGCAGGCGACCGCGCTGCTGGACGAGTTGTCGATCGCGCGGCCGGCGCCGGTCGACACGCGCATGGCGCCGTCGGCTTCGCCACCGCGCCCCGCCCGCGTCGCGGGTTAACGGAAGCATCATGCGCATCGGCAACGACAACGCCGACGAATTCGAGATCAACGTGGTCAGCTTGATCGACGTGCTGCTGACCTTGCTGATGTTCTTCGTTCTGACCACGACGTTCGTGCAGCAAGGCCACATGAAAGTGTCGCTGCCGCAGGCCAGCGATGCCGCCAGTACGCCGGTACGCGATACGCTGGTGGTCGTGATCGACCGCGAAGGCCATTTCTTCGTCGCCAACAACCGCGTTCTGGGTGATGACGAATCCACCCTGAAACGTGCCATCCAGGCCGTGGCAGGCGATGACCGCGAGCGTCCCGTGCTGCTGCGCGCCGACGGCATGACCCCGCACCAGGCCGTGGTGACCGCGATGGACGCGCTGGGCCAGCTCGGTTTCACGCGTCTGTCGATCGCGACCGCGCCGCCGTCGGGCGCGCCCGCGTCATGACGGCCGCTTCCGACGCAACGACCTACCGGCGGTTGTTCGGCCTGCTGCATCCTTTCCG
>JGI24740J21852_10000087_pt1 | contig 31786 bp, 27 predicted proteins | sample KBSCornC6_FD_21852 | JGI IMG/M metagenome (IMG submission 21852) | reverse complement strand
GAGGGGCACGATATCGCTGTCGTACATGAAGCCGGGTCGAATGCGTGGCCGGCCGCCATCAATACAGCCTTGGCTATCGAGCGAAAAATCTTCCGCCGGCGCGATCTGGCGCTTGCCGCTCCTCTGTCGGAGATCCCCGCCCGCAGTCGCGATAGGTCTGCAGTCCTTCGGCTGGATCTTACCGGCCACGCTGCGCCATCGGACGTTCCGACCATCACATTGCGGTTCGACGGGGCGCGGTCGGACCTGTCGGTCGCGAGGTCGCTCGCCGCTGGCGCTTTGCCTGTTCTCGATGCCGTCCTGGACGGAAAAACGGTGGTGGGTCGGGCCTGGCCGATGATCGATCGGCGGGAAACCGTGTCGCTTGGCGCGGAGGATGTGCTCGCCCGTGCCGTCACGCTTGCTGTTTCCACGGTTCGCGCCTTTGCCGAAAACCGGCTCATTATGAGCGAACCGGTGTCTACAGTATCTGAGAATCTCGTCAGTGGAGCGCTGGGCTTTGCATCCGCTTGTCTGACCGGCGCCTTGCCACGCCTGGGCCGAGAAGCGATGCGACGCGCGCGCTTTCGCCACGCGCATTGGCGTGTCGGTTATCGCTTTATAGATGGGCCGGGTGTTGCGAGCAGCTGTGAGCTTGGCGATGGCTGGTCCGTGCTGCCGGATGCCGGAGATCGCTTCTATGCCGATCCCTTTCCGTTTCAATGGCAGGATCGCTTCTTCCTGTTCGTGGAAGATTATCCGCATGCGACCGGCAAGGCAGTCATCTCGGTCGTGGCATTCGATGCCACAGGGAAGCCTGGAGAGCCGCGATGCGTGCTGGAAGAGCCTTACCATCTGTCTTACCCGCAGGTCTTCGAGCACGGCGGCGCGATCTGGATGCTTCCTGAGGCAAGTTCAGGCGGAAAACTCATCCTCTATAGCTCGATAGAGTTTCCGGATCGCTGGGCTCCCGAGGCCGTGCTCATCGAAGGCGAGATTTCCGATGCGACACTGCTCGAACATGGCGGGCAACTCTGGTTGTTTGCGACCAATCGCGATGGTCACGGCAGTACGTCCGATACGCTCGTAGTCTTTCACGCACCACGGCTTGCCGGCCCCTGGACGCCTCATGTGTTGAACCCGGTTCTCATCGATCGTCGCATGGCCCGCCCGGGCGGCGCCTTCGTCCGCAAGCGGAGTAGTATCTATCTGCCGGTCCAAGACGGAACGCTCGGCTATGGCGGCGGGCTCGGCATCTCGCAGTTGCTGGAACTGGATGAGAAGACGATTCGCCTGTCGCCGCCCCGACCGATTGCGGCGCGTGGCGACTGGCCCTATCCGAAAATCCATACGCTCAATCGTTCAGGCCGACTGGAGGTGATCGACGGGATTGCAGCCGTGCGGAAGTGAGCGCGACAGAAGCAGTGCCTCATAGCCGGCGCACATGCGGGCTGGCGAATATTGTTCCTTCAGTTGCCGTCCGGCGGCGGCCAGCCGGGCGGCTAGCTCGGGCCTGGCGATGAGTTCGGTAAGTCCTTCGGCCATTCCCTTCGCATCGGCATCGACGAAGAGTGCGGCTGCTTCGCCCTCATCTGTGGTTAGGACCTCCCGCAGGACATCGAGCTTGCTTGCAACCACCGGCAGCCCGGAAATGGCCGCTTCGACTGCGGCAAGACCAAAGGTTTCCGTCAACGAGGAAAAAGCATAGGCGTCTCCCGCCGCGAGGAACTCGAAAATGCGTGAGGGAGGTACTTCGCCAACGAGATGCAGCCTGTCGGTGACGTCATTGGCTTCGGCAAAAGCGACAATCGCATCCTGCTCGGGGCCGGTGCCGGCGATGGCGATATGAATGTCGGGCAGATGGACGAGGGCGCCGACGAGCGCGATCTGATTTTTCGATGGCGCCATACGGCCCGAAGAGACGGCGAGCCAGGCTTCTTGAGGAAGACCGAAGGCCCCGCGTGCCGCCGCCTTGTCGACGGTGACCGAGGGCGCAGGAACGCCGTGGTCGATGCGTGACATCCGGCGCCGGTAGGCTTGCGGAAAGCTGTCGAACTGCGCTTCCGTCCAACTCGAATTGACGACGTTGGCGTGATAGGCGCCGAAAGTGCCCATCAGCTTGTCTATCTGCGTCAGAATCCCCCTGACGCCTCTGGTCTGCGGCGCACCGCTCTGGTTTGCGATGATCAAGTCAACGCTGGCGAGCCGCGCGCCGATGGTGCCAAAAATATTGCCATAGTGCTGGAAGGTGACGACCGCATCCGGTCGGGCGTTGCGCAGGTAACCCGCAAGTCCGATGGCAGCCCGTATCTGGCCTGGCAAGCTGCGCGGCGGCTTGGTGAGGATGAAATCGGCGTGCGGATCGCGGTCGTAGACCTCGGTCTTCCGATACATGAAGACGGTGCGAACCTCATGGCCGCGCGCGCGCAATCCCTCGCCGACCATATCCGAAATTCGCTGTGCTCCGCCCGCTTCCGCCTGGGTCTGGACCTGAATGATTTTCATGAACGGCCTTTCAGGAAAGAGCGGGCGGCAAGTGCGTCTTCGCCGGCGAGGAAGCCGAAGATTGACGGGTTGATGCCGATGGTGCGGCGTGCGATGAACACGGCGGTCACGCACCAAACGATGATCGTGCCGGCGATGGCGAGCGCCGCACCGATCGGGCCGAGCCAATAGGTCAGCACCGCTGTCGCACAGAGCCCGAAGGTGTTGACGATAACCAGCAGCTTGAAAAGCGCGTGCTGAAGGCCCGTCAGCTGCATCAGGATTTCGGTCGGCCCGCAAGCAGTGCCGATTGTCGCGCCGATGCCGAAGATAATCAGCGTTACCTGCATCGTCGGCGTGGCATAGGCATGATTGAAGATCGACAGGATCAGGTCGCCGAAGATCAGGAACGATACCAGCACGCACAAGGCGATGATGAAGCCGCCCAGAGCGGCAAGACTGGTGATACGCTGCACATGTGCCTTGTCCCCGGTGTAGAAGGCAGCCGAGATCTGCGGCGCAAGCGCCTGGTTGATGCCGTTGAGCGCCAATACGACCAGCCGCATCGTTCGATCCGCGACGAAAATCGCGCCGGCGGCCTCGGGGCCGAGAATGGCCGCGACCAGCAAGGTGCTTGCCTGGCTAAGCGCCGGCGGTAGCGCTGTAACGCCCCATAGCCCGAGCGTCACCGTCTTGAATTCGGTCTTCTGTTCTGCCGTAAGCGGGCCCCGTTGGGCGCGGATCGTATCGCGAAAGAGGACAAATGTCTGTGGTGCGATCATCAGGAGCAGCAACCCGGCCGTGAGATAGGTCGCGGCAACTGCGCTCATCTTCAGCTGCATGAAATGTGCGAGCACGAAAACCGGGATTGCCACTGCTCGCCAAACGACATCGCGCGGCAGCAGTGCGAAGATCAACGCATTCTTGGCGCGAAGAGCACAGGCGACGAATTCCGACCAGCCGAGCGCGAAAGCCAGCACCATGGTCGCCACGCAGATCGGGAGCCATTCGGGCATCTGAGCGCCAGCGAATGGCAAGAAGCCGATGATGAGAATGAGCAGGCTGAAGCCTGCAAGCCCCATGAGAGCGACAAGGATGGAGCGGGCCATCATGCCGTTTGCGGAGTTCAGGTCGTTGTTGCCGGCATATTGCGGCCAGAACCTGAGCACGGCGCTTTGCTGGCCGACTATGGCGAAGAAGGAGACCAGGCTCGCTCCGGCATAGGCGGCGCTATAAAGGCCGAACTGCCGTTCATCGGTCGTCATGGCGACGGCGACGAACATCAGGAACGAGAGGCCGGCGCTGGCAAGCTTGATCACACCGGCAACGGCGCCGCTCCTGGCTAGAGCGCCGATCGACAAGCGCAGGTTGCTCGCTGGCGGCGGCGTTTCGGCCGATAAAGTATCGCTGCTGCCAGCTTTCTCACTCAACGACCTGTTCCCGTGTTGATTGCTGTCGACCGAATGGCCCATAGCACCTGAAATAGAATGTATCTCTAATATCGTAAGTACTCATGCTTGCGCCAGAACGAAGTCGCAACATGGTTACTTGCGATATCTGAAGTTGATCACACGCTCTGGTGTAAATTCAACGGATGATTAACATTATTCACTAATACTGAATTTAGTGATGTGTGATGAGCCGGAGACCCGCGGCCCGCGGAGAGGAACTGGATGAAGCCGTTTAACATTGACGAGCGCTCGCTTCCGCCGCTGTTCGATGTCGGTGCCGTGTGGACACTCCTGCGGCAACGCTGGCTTACCGTGCTGGCAAGCACCTTGGCCGTGCTCCTGCTGGCGCTGGCTTACCTTGTGGTGGCAAAGCCGAGCTATACCGCGACAGCTTCCGTCATGATCGATCCACGCGATCCGCGCGCGACGAATCTCAACAATGTTCTGCCCGGCATCGGCAGTGACAGCGCGGCCATCGCGAGCCAGGTATTCGTGATTGAATCGCGCGATCTGCTGATGAAGGTCTTTGAGAGCGAAAACATCGAAAACGATCCCGAATTTGCAAGCGGCGGTCTGCTGTCGCGTATCGGTCTGGCTTCGCATCCCACGAAGGATTCGATCTTCAGGAGCTTTCAGCGTGCCGTCACCGTGGAGCGTGCCGGGCTTACCTATGTCATCGATGTCAGTTTTGCATCCCGCTATTCCGACAAAGCGGCCCGGATCGCCAATGCGATTGTCAATCGCTACAGGGCCGGTCTGTCGGGGGAGCGAGAAACTGCAAACAGCGACGTAAACTCCCTGCTTGCGAGCCGGATCGGCAATCTCCAGAAGAACGTCAGCGATGCCGAGCAGGAGGTCGGAGATTTCAAGGTCTCGCATCAGATTCTGGATGCTTCCGCCGGAGGCACGCTGCAGTCCCAGATCGACAAGCTTACGGATCAGTTGATCAGCGCGCGAAGCGAGGCGGACCAGGCCAAGGATAAATATGCCCAGGCCGTTGCCGCAGGCACCTCACCGGCGGGTCTTGCCAAGCTTTCGGAAATCCTGTCTTCCGAGGCGACGGTCAAACTCCGCGAAAACTACAATCAGCGGGCGGCCGACCTCGCCAATTACGAGGCCATGTATCAGCCGCGCCATCCGATCATCAAAAGGCTGCGATCCGAACTGGACAGGATGCAGGGCCTCATGACCATCGAGGCGCAGCGGATCACGCGGGAATTGAAGGCAAAGTCCGATCTCGCCGCGCAAAATGTCACAGCACTTCAGGCAAAGCTCGATGATCTCCGCCAGAAGCTGGAAAGCTCAAATGCCGCGCAGGTGCAGTTGCGGCAGCTGGAGGCGAAGACCAAGGCTGCCCGCACTGTCCTTGACGATTTCCTGAAGCGCGCCGAGGAAACATCGCAGATGCAGGGCCTGCAGCTACAGGAGGCGCGGGTAATCAGCGCTGCCGCTCCGCCGGTGCAGCCGACCTGGCCCAAGCCGCTGCTGCTCTTGCCGGTCAGTGCAGCGCTTGGCCTTATCATCGGCTGTGGTCTTGCCCTGGTGCGCGGCCCCAAACATCAGCCGGAGCAAGATCCGACGAGCCCCATAAGAGCCAGCCTCCTCGGCGTCGAGCCTCCTCGGCATGCCGTAAAGGAGACCGTAAAACCGGAGCCGGTGCTGGCGCCAGTTAATCTTGGAGAGTATCGGTTGCCTGGTCTTGCCGGCTCCGGCGCCTATCTCAGCATCCGCGCGATGCGAAGACGCTTTTTCCAGGCCGGAAACGAAGCCTTTTCGCGGAATGTGTTGCAGCTCATGCGACGCATCATTCTGCATCTGACCGAGCATCCGAAGCCTTACGTGCTGCTGGTCTCATCGCTTCATACGCCGGTTGCGGCGAGACTTGCGGGGGCAATGGTCGGCATCGGTCTCCAGCAGGCCGAACAGAATGTGCTTGTGGTCGAGTTTGGCGATCAGCCGGGTCCGGGAGCATCGGCGCGTAACGGCAACGGTGTCTTCGTGAGCGGCGCGAGCGGTCTGCGAACGGTCGTGTACAACAGGCCAGTTGCCGAGAATGGGAAGCCGCCCGGAGGCCTCGACGACATTTTGGCGACTGCCGGCTCCTTCGATTTCGTGCTTCTGATGGGACCTTCCATCGTTGGCAGCTGGGATCCCGCGCTTTTTGCCGAAGCGGATCTCATGCTTTTTGCGCTCAGCCCGGCCGAGGAAGCGGGGGAAATCACCAACTTGCTCCGTCAGCGCCTCGATGCAGATCAGATCGGGCGCAGCGCCACGTTGACAATTGCACCGGAGCAGACAGAGACGCAAGGTGGTGAGGTTGTGCGAGCGATCCGATCGGCTGACGACGGAGAGCAGGGCAGCCGAATCTCTGCGAGGGGGTGACCGTGGGGCGCAGCTTGCGATCGACGTTGCTATCACGCCGAAGCGCTCTCAAGCTGGCAGGCGGCTCCATTCTGGCTGCTCTTCCGGCTGCCGGCGCGGCGCGTGCGGCGGCCAAGCCCATCGTGCCTTCGCGCGGCATCAATCTACCCGGATGGTTCGATCGCGGCGATGGCGTGGCGCCAAGCGAGCCTGTGCTCGAAAAGCTTCGTCAATTGGGCTTTCAAACGATCCGTTTGCCGATCAATGGCGATCTCTTGTCGGCAGGCGATACGACCACCCTCCGTCGCATCGAGGCTGGCGTGGCCGACCTCAATCGGCTGGGCTTCTCGGTCCTTGCCGACATGCATCCTTCCGAAAGTCTACATACGGCTCTCCGTCAGGATTTCGAGGCCGGTTCGCAAAGGGCGGCCGAGGCATGGATGGCGCTAGGCAGCGTCCTTGCGAACCTTTCGGATGAGACGGTCTATGCAGAATTGTTGAACGAGCCGCCTCTGCGAAATGACGCGTGGCTTCAACTAAGGCAACGGCTTGCCGAGGTCCTGCGATCGAAATGTCCTAACCATACGCTGATCTGGGGGCCATCACCCTCTCAGGGCATCTGGGAAATAGGCGAGACGCCGCCCCTTGCCGACGATAATCAGATTGCTGCCATTCATTTCTATTCACCCACGGCCTTCACTCATCAATGCGAGATCTGGGATGCGTCGCCGTTGGCGCGGATTTCGAATTTGCCCTTTCCCGCGACCATCGAGACGTCGCGGGTACAGCAGAGCATCGGAAAGCTGCGAGCGGCCGGGGACGAGCAGGCGGCAAGCCTTATCGAGGAACAATTGGCGACACCCTGGACGGAGGCTGCGATCGCCGCCGAATTTATGAAGTTGAGGCGCTGGTCCGAGACATATGACTGCCCTGTCATGATGAACGAATTTGGCGTCCTCAACTTCTGCGTCGATGCCGAAAGCCGTCGGTTCTGGGTTCGGGCCGTGCGGCAGGCGGCCGAGAGCAACAAGATCGGCTGGGCCTATTGGGAGCTTGATCAAGGTTTTGGCATCATCAGGAGCAGAGGCAACATTGAGGGCTTCGATGACGCCATGATCGCGGCACTTCTGGATGACAGCAATGGCGGCTGAAAAGCGGCGGAATATGGCAATGTGGAACGGCAACTGATGCGGATAAATGGAGATTGGCGATGAGCGTTACCGGAGGTCGCGCCGGCTTCGGGACGGGAGGCCTGAGCGGACTTCGTTCGGACGCCCTTTTCCATCTTTTCATCGCCATCCTCGCGGTCGTCGCTTCCGTCTCTGCCTTCGCTGTCTGGACGCCGTTCGGGGTTGCCGCGACATTCGCGTTGACGCTGGTTTTGTCGATTGCTCAGCCCGGCTGTATCCCGATCGTCGTTGCCTGCTCTTTTCTCTATCAAAATCTCGTGGTCGCCTGGTTCACGCCTTTCGTGCCCGACCACAATACGTTCGATGCGCTGCGCGGTGCCAATTTCGTCATTCTCATGACTGCATTCGGCGCCTTCGTGATGGCTTCTTTCCAGTATCGGGTGAGAGCTCTGACCGAATTGCGGCCGTGGCTGACATTCAGCTTCGTGCTCTGCGGTATAGTGAGTTTTTATCTTGCGCTCGGCGCTGTTCATGGCGGGCCGAAGGATGCCGTCATCTATTTCCGCAATACGATCACCCCACTTGCATGTTTCCACATCGCCATTCTCGCAGCCAGCCTCTATCCCGTTGATCTGCGCAAGGGCATCTTTTGGCTCTGCGCCGTTGCCATCATCTACGGTTATCTGGAACAGATTTTCCGGATGGATTTCCTTAGCCTGTTTCATGGCGATCTCTATATTCACCGTGGTCTGAAGGCTCAGATCGAGGCCGGTGTATGGGAAAAGAAGCTGAGGGAGACCGGTTTCGTGCTTCGCGGTATCGAAGACACGATGATGACGACCTTTTTCAACATCAAGCTGTTCAGCGACCTGTTTCCGCCGATCTTCCGCAATGGCGGCCCGAATTTTCACCCGATCAGCTATGCCTACGGCTTGAGCATCATGTCTGCCTGGCTCCTCTTCAAGGGGCGCTGGCTGCTGCCGATTGCGGCCTTGCCGCTATTGCTCGTCATCGGCTCCAAAGGCGCGACATTCATGCTGCTTGTCGCGATCGGCGCCCGGCTGATCTATCGCCCATCGCGCGCGGAACTGACGCTGCTTGCCGTCGTCGCGCTTGCGGTCGTCTGGACGGTCGCCGCCATCCTCTTCGGCGCCACCCATGGCGACTACCATGTTCTCGGCCTGATCGCAGGCGTTCGCGAATTCCTGCACAATCCGTTCGGGCAGGGCCTGGGGATCGGCGGCAATCTTTCGAGTACGAGCCTCAATCTCGATTGGGACCGGGCGCAGGATGAGGGCGTCGCCTCCGTCCCGGTTGAAAGCGCTGTTGGCGTCATGCTCTACCAGATGGGCATGGGCAGTTTCGTCTTCTTCGGCTTTCTTGCCGCATTGGCGCTGTCGGCCCGCAGGCAGCTGCTCGCCACCGGTGAGCCGGATTTCCTGTTTGCCTTCGTCGCGATCATCACGATTGCATCCAATGCGGTATTGCAGGAAGAGGCATTCTTCTCACCGCTCGCGCTCGGCTTCTGTCTTCTGCTTGTCGGTGTTTCCTTTGGAACGCGATGGCGCTTGCTCGGTATTTCGCGAGGCATGTCCAGCCAGCCGGGCGAGCATATGCCGTCGCCCTCGCTTTGAGCCTGTTGATCTTCTGTCTTGCTTGCATGGCGCCGTTCATTCGGTGGAACGAATAGCCAGATTGGACTGTGCACAGTCCTTTGCGGAAGCTGCAAAAAACCGACCTCGGCTCTTTATCAATAATCAGGAGCCGAAGATGACGAGCTCCGTGAATGTCAGGTCACCAAGCGAGGGCGGTTTCGGACCTTTGAAATATTTCGTTCCGCTTCCGGCAAAGTAACGTCCGACGAGACCGGACACCCGCCCGTTCGCGTCGACGACGCAGAGAAATATGCCTTTTCGCAGGAGATGGCGACCAAGTGCGCCGGCACACCGGCTGAGCTCCTCTGGCGTGCGGCTGTAAATTACCTGAGCACTCGGGACAATGCCATGGAAGATGCGGCGTGTCTTGAAAACGAAGGGAAAGGCTTCGTCGCCATCGACACAAATCAACGACAGGCATCCGAGTGCCGCATGCTGGAGAAGAATCTCCCTATCGCCCTCCGAGAGCATCGACATTTCGGCAAGGCCGGGACTTGCTTCGAGCACCCGATAAGGCTGCCTCACAGCACTCAGCATCGGCAGAAACGCCAGTTGCCCATCCGCATAGCGGCGAAAGCCGAGCGCTTCATTGACCTTTATCGTTCCCGGCGCCGGCGAAACGTTGATGTAGGTGACATTCTTTCGTCTGAGCGCCGCGATAACCATCTTGCCGGCGAAAGCGCGGTATTCCGGATCGACAGACCAGCTTGATAGATTGCAGCGGAGCTCTTCTCCTTCCAATCCTTCATGCCGGAAATAAAGCGCCAACAGGACACCGACGATGCGTCCGGACATGTCCAGAACGAAGCCGTATTTCGGCAGATCGGGCACGAAAGGCCGTTTTTCCATCCGTGTGACGGCGCGCTCCCAATAGCTTCGATCGCGCGTCGGAAAATTTCTGCGGAGACAATCGATGATACCATCCCAATCGCTCTCCTCGATTGGTCGGCAAGTAAGTCCGGGAGGAAATGCGCCTAAAACTGCCATGATAAACTCCGTAATATTATCAATGTAGCGTCGCGTTTTTCGCATTTTGGAGACATACACTATTTCTATTAGTGAATATTTCTCGAAACAGTGTTTCTTGCTTGTCGCCCCAGCTATGCCGCGGGTTTAGAGTCCAGCACGGCGGATCGCAGCGTAGATCTGGTGCGTATCGTCTTGAGCTGATGAAGCTTTGCGGCGAGAGCAGGACTTATGCTTTCGATGCCGTATAGGATGCGTCGCCGCGTGAAATGGAACTGGCGGCGCAGACGCCACCCGACATCGGTTTTCGCGGTCAGATTGAAGTGGCGATCGGCCATTTGCACCGAACCGATATCCATATCAGCCTTTTCCGGGTCGTCGTAATAGGCGGCGATCCTGGTATGATCGATAGCGGTTTCTGTCATCCATTGCGGGACATATGTGCGGCATAGGCGCTCAACATCGGTCAGAATCCGGCTGACGCCGAGGCCGGTCGCCGGGCAGGAGGTCAAATAGGCGTCTCCGATGAGCACGACACCGTCCTGTCGGCAATTCTCGGCCAGCGTAATTTCGGTGAGCCAGCTGTCGATTCTGCTGGCAATCTCGAAGTCGCCAAAATGATCGACGAGCGATGGGAAGGCGGCGATGAGCGCCTGCTTTGGATCGTCATGCAGTGACCTGACCCAGGAATCTCGTGGATCGCGAAACAGGAAAAGATTGGCACGTGTTGCATCGGCGACCGGAAATAGATCGAGACGATCGATGCCGTCACCGTCTCCATGATAGCGCAGGGCTGTATGGCGAAATCTATTGGATTGCAGCGGACGAATGTTGAAGCCGAATGCAAGAGGGCGCCTCTCGCCGATCGATTTGTGCGAAATGCCAAGATCCCGGTGGAGCATATCCCCCATACCGGTTGCGAGCACCAATAGGCGAGCAGTCAGTTCATCCTTGCCGAGAATTGAAATCCGCTGCTGCTTGGCGCTCGTCCGCAAGCCGGTGACTTGACCGACGACGAAATTCACCGTCTCCGGTAATGCCGCGCGCATCGCGCCAACGAGCCTGTTGTAGAAAAAGCCATAATGCTGGCCGTGTGTCCGATCCAATATGCGCCCCCTATGCAGATTGACGATGTCGTCGAAGGGCGCAGCAACCTTGAACAAGGGCGCGAGCAATTGAAGCTGCTCGAGTTTTTCGATCTCTCCACGACCGATTTTCTCAACGCGGAACTCCTGCGGAAAGACGCGATGACGGTCAATGAGCGTCACCCGATATCCCGCTCGGCCGAGCAGGCAGGCGGTAAGCGTGCCGGAAAGCCCGCCACCGACGATGGCTATGTCGGTGTCCGTTTCGGTGGCCGACGGTTCGGGATATCGCCTGTTCATCATTTCGAATACCTCAGGATCGCGTAGATGGCGTAAGGATTGGTCGTCAGGTAGCGCCAGAACAGGCGGCGGGGCTCCATCAGCATGCGCCAGCACCACTCGAAGCCGGCCCGTTGGATCCACATGGGCGCTCTCTTCGTTTTCTCCGCCAGATGATCGAAGAGCCCGCCCGAGGTCTTGATGACGCCGACATTGGCAAGCCGTGCGGCAAAATCGTGCACGAATATCTGCTCGCGCGGAACACCAAGACCGATCCATAATATGTCGGGAGCAAGTGCGTTGATTTCATCAAGTTTCTGCTCCAGAGCTTCCCCCGCAAGATAGCCGTGGCAATGACCCACGATGCGCAGGCCGGGATAACGGGTTTGCACGGCGGCAACGGCCTGATGGTTTGCGGTCTCGCTCGCTCCCAGGAGATAGAAGCTCACGCCCTTCTTTTCGGCCAGTTCGGCAACATCATGGAACAGGTCGGTCGTTGCCACGCGCTCGGGGAGCTGTACTCGGCAGAGCAGGCGAGAGGCCATGACGAGGGGTTGGCCGTCAGCCAGGATCTGATCGGCTTCCTTGAAGAGTTTGGCGATATTGGCATCGGCATGAACGCGCGCGACGACCTCGCCATTGGCTGATGTAAAGTAATAGGGCCGGCTGTCGCGGCGGCGGCGCGCCACATCGATCATGAAGGAGGCGGCATTGCGCCGATTGACGACGGTGATGGGCAATCCGCCGATCAGCACGCTTGGAAGCACAAGCGGATAATCTTGAGCGGGAATGGCGGCTGCGTGTTCGGGCGCGTCGGCCGGCTGCATTTGGCTCTCCTGATTTGAAATCTGCTTTTCGGAAACAAGATGTGCACGGGTGGCCTCTGCCTCGCCGAGGTCTGATTTCTCGGCGCTATTGTTGATTGAGTAAGCTCTTTCTGAATAATTTTGAGAGTCTGTACCAATATCTTGCACATCCATTACCTCCGATTGCGTAATGGTTAGCTAATATTGGTTGGAAAGTTAAGGCGTTTATTAGTATTCAGTTAATATGTAAATTTCTAAATAAATAATATTCGTATAAACTGAACTTCTTTTCCAGGCCGGATTGCCTAGGAAGGCACGGATATTTCTGAAATAATTTCAGAGGCTTGATCGCTCGCAAGTAATTCCGTTCGCGCGGGGTAATAGGAGTGATGATAGCGTTTCGCGGCTGCGAAGGAGCGGGTCGGCAGAGCTTCCTGTCAAAGTGATGCTGTCGCCGCGTGCCGGATCCAAACGGAATACGACCATGGCGTTAGCGCATTTTTGGGCAGCGATGCGACGCAGCTGCTGGAGCTGTCCGGTGAGTGCAATCATTGAGATTGCAGGGTGCATCTTCCAACATGCGGCAGACTGGATTTGCCGAGCTTAGCGGCCTCTGCACCCATCCCGATTTTCAGCGGCGCGGCCTTCGGGGCCTTGCTCTTCCATTTCGCAGCTGGTGAGATCGCGGCCTGCGGCGAGACCGCCTATCTGCATGCTTATACTATGAATGTACCGGCCATCTCTCTATGAGGCGATGGATTTTCGCATCCGCTCGGAGATGAACTTGTCAGTCGTCAAGCGGCAGCCGGTTTGATTTTCCGGTAGTCGCCGCAAAGGCGGGTTACTGCTGCTGCAGCGCGAGCCTCAGACCCAAAGCCACATAGATCGTGCCGATGACCTTTCCCTGCCATCGACCGATCGTGCGGTTGCGGCGCAGCCAGCCACCGATCGAGCCGGCGCCGACCGCCAGAAGCGAGGTGACGCCGATACTGAGGATGACGAAAATTGCTCCCAGCAGCGCGAATTGCCCGATGACGGACCCACTTTCCGGATGAATGAACTGCGGCAGGAAGGCCAGGAAGAAAAGCGCTGTTTTCGGGTTGAGGATCTCGGTGAAGAAACCCTGGCGAAACGCACGCATAGGGGTAATGGCCTGCGCAGTCGGTAGATCTATGCTGCCGCTTTTCTCGACAAAAGCCTTGAACCCCAGATAGATCAGATAGATGACGCCGGCATATTTGACGATCTCGAAGGCCAGTGCGGACGTGGCGAGCAAGGCCGACAACCCGAAGGTCGCCATCATCGTATGGAAAAGATCGCCGGCAGCGATGCCGATGCCGGTTGCCAATCCCACGCGCTTGCCGCCGCTGACCGCTCTGGCGAGCGTGAGCAATGTAGCAGGCCCGGGAATGACCATCAGGCCCAGCACCACCACCATATAAGTCGTCAAAACACCGAGGCTGACCATCGATCTCTCTGAAATTGCGTGCCGCGGCAAATCCCTTAGGCAACATAGAAACTTGGCATCCGCCATTCTTAGCTGGCTTGAAGATTAATCGATCTGGAGATCCTTGCAACAGCCATGTCGGGTTCGGGCCTCTTTCGGCGCGCTGGCTTTCCAGCGGTCGTTCTATTCCTCCGGCATAGCCATCTGGTCTATAGTACGAGGCTGATTTGGTTGTAGCTCGCAATGGAGTTTGAAGTTGAGCACTGCGTTCATGAAGGAAGAAAGCGCTGAGACGGCGGCGGAAACCGTGCTGCCCGACCGGCCCATTTCTCCACATCCGAACCTCGTCACGGAAGCGGGGTTGAAGGCTCTGGAATTTCAGCTTCAGGAGGCACGCAAAGCCTATGAAACGGCAAGCGCCATCGAGGATATCAACGAGCGCCGCCGGCAGACGGCCATTCCCTTGCGCGATGCCCGTTATTTCGCGGAAAGACTGCGAACCGCTGAAGTCATTGCGACGCCCACCTCAACCGAGATCGTTGCCTTTGGAAGCAAGGTAACCTTCAGCCGTGAAGATGGCCGCGTGCAGACGTACCGCATCGTCGGCGAAGATGAAGCCGATCCTAAGGCAGGATCGATTTCCTATGTGTCGCCCGTTGCACGGTTGTTGATGGGAAAGAGGGTGGGAGACGTCATGAGCCTTGGCAATAACGAGCTGGAAATCACCGCGATCGAATAGCCTCTCCGGTATTTGGGGGCTCTTCAGAGCCTGAATGACGCGTCTGTCGCGATGTGCTAATATTGCGGTCTATCAGGTGCACAGCGGGTGATGGCGATGTTGGAGGCAGACAAGATATTCGCCGGCTCGATTCCGGAAAATTACGACCGCTATATGGTGCCGTTGATTTTCGAGCCTTATGCGGCAGACATTGCACAACGCGCCGGATCTCTCAAGCCGCGCACAGTGTTGGAAATTGCCGCAGGCACCGGAGTTGTCACCCGCGCCTTGGCGCCGAAACTATCCTCCGATGCAAGCTACGTCGTCACCGACCTCAACCAGCCGATGCTAGATTATGCCGCTTCGCGACATCAGCCGGACGGGCGCATCACTTGGCGGCAAGCGGATGCCATGGCGCTGCCGTTCGAAAATGCGTCCTTCGATCTCGTCGTCTGCCAGTTCGGCGCTATGTTCTTCCCCAATCGCATCTCGGCGTATCGCGAGGCAAAGCGCGTTCTGAAATCAGGCGGACATTTCCTGTTCAACGTATGGGATCGCATCGAGGACAATGTTTTCGCCGACGACGTGACGAAGGCGCTGGCACAGATTTTCCCGAACGATCCGCCACGTTTTCTGGCGCGCACGCCGCATGGCTATCACGATGTGGACCGGATCCGCAGCGATCTCGAGGATGCCGGTTTCTCTGAAATCGTGATCGAAACGAGGGCAGAGCAGAGCCGCGCGTCCTCACCGCGCACTCCGGCCATCGCCTATTGTCAGGGAACCCTGCTTCGCAACGAAATCGAGGCCAGGGAAGCGGGGAAGCTGCAGGCCGCGACCGACTATGCAGCCGCCGCGATCGAAGCAAGACATGGCAGTGGCGAAGTTGCGGCCAAAATTCAGGCGCATGTCATATTGGCGACCGCGGGTGAAGCTTAACTGAAGAATAACTATAATTTAAAGCAGCGCTGCGCAATTATGCAGGCAGCGACGAGTTGTTATATCGTTTTGGATAGAAAATGCGGGATCCAAGACGATATTTGCCGAGATTTCCGGTGAGGTTTTATAGAAAAATACTTGAGAGTGAGGATGCGGGCCGAGCTGCCAGCAAATCCACCCACACGCTCGTGAATCTCCAGGTATTGCGTGCGCTCGCCGCCTCTTCCGTGGTTGTTGCCCATGCCTTGCACGAGACGGGCACGCTGGCGGTAGCAACAGGACGTGCAGTGGTCGATGGCTCCGCATGGAATCTCGGTTTCGGCGTCGATATATTCTTCGTCCTCTCCGGCTTCATCATGACCCATATGACCGCGTCGGAATTCGGCAAGAGCGGCGCTTCGCTCCGCTTCTTCCTGCGGCGCTGCGCACGTGTGATCCCGCTTTATTGGCTGCTGACGAGCGTCATGTTGCTTGGCGCGCTTGCAGCTCCCTCGCTTCTTGCCGTTCCTATCGGTTCCCTATCCCATGTCCTGGCATCCTATTTCTTCATTCCATCCGGGCGCGGCGTCGATGAGATTAGGCCGGTGCTCGCCCTCGGCTGGACGCTGAACTACGAGATGCTGTTTTACGTCTTTTTCGCCGCGGCACTTCTGCTGCCGATACGATTGGGCATCTTATGGCTGTCGGTTCTCATGGTCGGAATGGCGCTCGTCGGAAGGCTCATCGATCCCCAGCATGTGCAGATAGCGTTCTGGACGAACCCGATCATTCTGGAGTTCCTCTTCGGAGTCTATGTCGCGCTGATTTTCCGCAGTGGAGCAAGGATCGGCGGCGGCTGGGCACTTGGGCTGGTGGCCATCGGGCTCCTTGGCTTCGTGCATGTCTCGACTCTTTGGAACGATGCGGCCCTGCCGCAATTTCTGCGAAGCGGTGTGCCTGCGGCTCTGTTCGTCCTCGCGGCCGCGATCGGTCCCATGCTGCCTCAAAGGCGGCCCGTCCTTTGGGGTGTCGCGCTCGGGGACGCCTCCTATAGCCTCTATCTTGTCCATCCCTTCGTCCTGCGGCCGTTGCGCGCGATATGGGAGAAAGTGATCGGGGCAGAGCTTCCTCTCGGACTGTTCGTCGTTTTTGCGACGCTTGTCGCCGCCATGTTTGCCAAGGCGCTTTTCAGATATGTCGAGAGGCCGCTTACGAGCCGCGTTCAGGGCCTCGCGCTTCGCTCTCCACGGAGCAAGCAGACAGCGGCCGCTCCTCTTTCGCGAGCTGATACTGAGAGCGCCTGATCTTTTTAGCGGGTGCTCTTGCCAAATTGCCTCGGCATTTTGTGCATCGCGGCTTGGTCGATCTTCGCTCTGTAGTATCGGTAGACTGGCGGGTGCGGCGGCGCTTAATCGGCCCATTCCGGATCGGTCGTAAATGCAATCGTCAGCCAGCGGTCCGGGCCTTCGCCACCGATCGCTTCGCCGATCTCGTCACGGATATGGTCCCATTCCTCCAGCTTCTTCGCTGGTCCATCCGGCGGCACGATGAAGTAAAGCTCGATCTGCCTGCCGCGGCCGACGCGCGCGACATAGGAGCGGTAGGACAGGAAATTGTAGCGTTGAACGATCTCTGCAGCCACGCGGTCGACATGGTCCCGCAGATCCGCGGGCGTCACGAGCAGGATATCGGCAAATGCCTGCTTGATCGTTCCGACCGGCATGGGAATGACGATGAGGCAGACGAGAGCCAGGGCGACCGGATCGACATAGGGCGACATCCACTGCAGCTTCGTTCCTTGGATGAAGAAGCCGAAGATGAAGGCGAGGAGCAATGCAGCGCTGAGGCTGCCGGTCATCACCCAGGCCTTGGCATCCAGTGCAATGAAGTTGGATCCGATGGTCCTGTTCGCTCTCGTGGCATAGGCGGCCATCAAGAAGGCGATGAGCATGGTCAGGACGGCATAGATGATGGCCTGATCGAAAGAAAGATGCCGTCCGCCGCTCATGATGCTGCCGACGGCGTTGATCAAGGCATAAACGGCTGCTCCCGTCAGCAGCACACCATTGAGGCCGAGCACCATGGGCTCGAGATGCCAGAAACCCATGGTGAAATGCTTGGCGAATTTGCCGGCGGCGGTTGTGTTTGTCGCCGAAGATACGATCAGATTGGAAACGACCAGCGCAACGATCGTCATGCTCGCATCCGTCAGTGCGTAGATGCCATCGAAGACGATTGCGTAGGAGCCGGAGAGAAGGCCGAAGACAATACCGGCGACGGCGAGAACGAACGTCACGATAATGGAAATGCGCAGAACGCTTTGTTCGGTCGTCATTTTTCAATCCCTGGCTAGGGCGCGGCGTTCGTTTCGGAAAGACGCGGGTGTGAGCTGTCGCAACTCTTAGCCCGTCATATGCGCCGCGCCAATCGGGTTAGCTATGTCGAGGAGCCCTTGGCTCAGAAACCGAGCGGTATTTGATCTCTCATGCCTCTATGGCCTCGCGCTTTGCCCTTGCCGCCTAAACTCGCTGGGAGTGACGCCGACGAGCTTCTTGAAGTCGCGGGCAAAGTGAAAAGGGTCGGGGTAGCCGCATCGGGCGGCTATCCGGCTGATCTGCTCGTCCGTTACGACCAGCAACGGCTTTGCGGCATTCACACGCTCATGGCGCAGCCAATCCAGAGGCGTCGTTCCCATTCTCTGGCGAAAGCGGCGGAACAATTGCGCCTGGCTCAGATTCGCGGCGGTCGCGAGATCTTCTATCGCCCAGGCGCGTGTCAGGTCGGAGCGGACCAATTCCATAACCCGTTGCAATCGTTGTACGGAGGCGCTGAGTTCGCTGCTTTCGGCGCGTTCGGATACAAGGAATGAAATCAACTGTGCCAGCAGGGCAAAGCATCTGTTGTCAGCAAGAAAGCTACCCGTCTCTACTTCCCGCAGGATGCCTTCGAACAGCGCCTTCGGATCGCGGGTGTTGGCCGTGTCGAAGATCGGATTGCCGATCACGCCGAGACTGTCGAACAGGGTATCGAGCCCATATCCGACGAAACCCAGCCATAGGTAGGACCAGTGAGAATGGCGCGGCTCGCAGCGATGCGAATAAAGCATCGAGGAATCGAGCCAGGCGATCGTCCCTTCATGCAGCAAGCTCGAAACCCCATTGACCTGCAGCAGGCCTTTTCCGCTGAGAGTAAGGACCAGGGTGTGATGGTTGAAGCGATGGGCGATCGGCATTTCAGTAGGCGTGCAAACCCGGCGCCCGGCGGCGAGAAGCGTGTAAGGGAACACTCGGGACAACTTGCCCGGAGTCTGAAAGAAGACGTCGTCGAGAGGGAGGGTCTCTGGTAAAATCGCTTCATGGGTCATGGCGACTTAACTCTATTTCGGAATGAGAGTTTTATCCATATGGCTGCGGCTCGCATCCATGTCCTTTCGTCGTTTGACGCTGTATTCTATGGCCGATGAACCAGATTGGATGAGGTCCTCATCATGCCGATGGCAACTCCAGCATTCGATCCGCTCTCGCAGGCGTTTACGGACGATCCCTATGCGTCTTACCGCGTGCTGCGCGCCAGCCCGGGTCCGGTCTACTATGAGCAGTTCGACATATGGCTGCTGTCGCGCTATCAGGATGTGGCTGCCGCTGCCGCCGACAAGACGCTCGTGCGGTCTCTCGAATTCTTTCTCTCACCGGATGAAATACGGGAGCAGAAGGTTCGGCAGAACTGGCATGACATGCCGAACCATTCCCGTTTCGTGCAATTCAGCCTGCTGGATTCCGATGGCGAAACCCACGACCGTCTGCGCCGCAAGGTCTTTCGTGAGTTTACGCCTGCGCTCGTCGCGCGCCAGCGCGGCATGATACAGGATTTCGTCGACCGTCTGCTCGACCGTCTCCTGCAGGCAGGTACGATCGATTTCGTCGAGGATCTTGCTTCGCAGGTTCCGGGCCACATTATCGGTTCGGTGCTGGGCGTGCCGGAGGAATATGCCGGGCAACTGCGCAAGTGGTCGGAAGACGTCGTGCAATATTTCGACGTCGATCGCAGCGCGGAGCGCAAGGCGATCGCCGAACGTGCGACGACGGAGTTTTACGAACTTCTCAAGGAACTCATTACCGAGCGCTTAAGCACGCCGCGCGACGATCTTCTCTGTCGGCTGACCGAGGCGCATGCCGCCGGAGAGCTTACCGAAGACGAACTCGTTTCCACTTGCATGCTAATCCTGATGGCCGGGCATGGCTCGACGATCGATGTGCTGGGCAGCGGCATGCATGCTTTGCTGCAATATCCCCATGCTTTGAAGATGTTGCGTGAAACGCCGACGGTGATGTCGACGGCCATTCAGGAAATGTTCCGTTTCGAGTCGCCGCTGCCATTCTTCCATCGCTATCTGACCGAGGAAAGGACGATTGCCGGCAAGCTGTTGCCAAAGGGCACGAAGATCGGTCTGCTCTATGGCGCGGCCAATCGCGATCCCGAACAATTCGAGTCGCCCGACGAGTTCGACGTCGGGCGCACGCCCAATCGCCATCTGGCGTTTGGCGGCGGCGCGCATTTCTGTCTGGGCAATCATCTGGCCCGGCTGGATATGGAGATCATTTTCTCGACGCTTCTGCAGCGCACTCGCTCGATCGAACTGCTGGACGACAATCCCGCCTACAAGCGCGGGCTGTCGGTGCGCGGACCGAAACGCCTGGACATTCGCCTCATCGCCGCATGAGCGGATTTGCCGAAAATATGGAGAATGCAATGTGTGAAATCGTGTTCATCGATTCCGCCGGCCGCGAGACGCGCGTCCAGGCACAGGAGGGCGAGACGCTGATGGCCATCGCCGTCAGGAGCGGCATCGACGGCATCGTGGCGCAATGCGGCGGCGCCTTGGCCTGCGGCACCTGTCACTGCTACATCGAGCAGCCTCATCTCGATCGTCTGCCATCGCCTTCCGAGGAGGAAGCGATGATGATCGAATTCGTGATGGAGCCGATGCCGAATAGCCGCCTAAGCTGTCAAATCCTCGCAAGCAATGTCGTCGACGGCATGCGAGTCATCGTGCCCGATAGCCAGCACTAGGAACTAGCTTCGAGAGGACGTGGCCGATAAGCGACCTGGCCTCGATCTTGACGGTATCCTGCCTAAACCGACTGTTCCGATGCCAGGAGATCGGCATAGTGAGCGCGAGCCACATCCGGATGGGAGCGTAGTCGGCTCTTTAGCTGGTTCTGGCCGACTTCACGGAAGATCGGGTTCAGGGGATCAACCGAGATGCCGCGTTCCGATCGCTTCAACTCTTCCGGCAGTTCGATGACGGGGATCGTCGCATCAGGCCGGGAGCCAAGAAAGAAGGCGACGGAGAAGCGCTCGACGCCGGCAGGCGGTGCGACGACGTCATGCACATCGGCGCGCACGAAGCCGTTTGTCGCAAGCTCGAGCAATTCGCCGGTATTGATGACGAAGGTGCCCGGAACCGGTGGCGCATCGATCCAGACGCCGTCTTCCGTGCGTACCCGCAGACCGGGCGTGGCGTCCTGCAACAGCACGGTGACGAAGCCGCCATCCTTGTGAGCGCCGACGCCCTGATCCGTTTCGGCGACATCGCGGCCTGGATAGCGGATGATCTTCAGAAGCTGCGAGGCCTGCGGCTCATAGATATCAGCAAAAACGTTTTCCGCTTGGCCGATAGCCGCTGCGATCGCCTTCAGAATATCGATGCCGATGCGCGTCACCTCTGCCTGATAGGCAAGCAGCAGCGGCTTGAGTTCCGGCAATGCTTCCGGCCACTGGTTCGGCCCCTGCAGCCGCCGCCAGGCTGGCGTGTCCGGGCCGATCTCGAAGGGTGAGCTTTCGGTGTTGATGTCGAGCTGCTCGCGCCAATCCTGTTCGCCGCGGGTACGCTCTTGTCCGGCGCGGTTGTAGCCGCGGAAGTGGGGCGACTTCACCATTTCAATCTTGAGCTTTTCTTCAAGCGGCAATGCAAAGAAGCGCTTCGCCGTCGCAACGACATCGGCAATGAGTTTGGGGTCGACGCCATGGCCGGTCAGATAGAAGAAACCATGGTCGTAGAGCACTTTGCGAAGCTCCGCGACGAATGCCCGGCGGTCCGAGGACGAGGCATAGAAGCGCTGGAGATCGAGCGTGGGCAGTGATGTATCGGAGCCGGTCGGCGCGGTATAGGAGGTCAATGAGGTTTCCTCTTTCAAGCTCGTCTTTGTTCTCGGGTCGTAATGCCATCGCCTGCCGTGTCCGAGCTGTGATGACGCAAATCGCCCTTATGGGTTGAGACGAGGCTAGAAGCCCTTCGTAACTAAGGCAAAGAAGATAATCTCAAAGATCGCTGATCTTTTGGAATGGTTTTTGCAGCCGCCGTTCTCGCGACTGCGGCTTACATGAATAGTCATTGAGTCCGCAGTTCACCTCAATTTCTGCATAAACGTATCCAACTCATCGACGCTGCCTATTCGTATTAGCGTCTTGCCGGTTGCCTGCGCTTCGATGCACAGGCGGCGTATGTCCGGCATCCAGTCCTGTTCGATTTCCCAGATGGTCCGAAATAGATCTCGCGTCGGCGGCATGGCCGATAGTCCGCCCGGTGTATGGTCGAGTTTACCTGACTGCCAGGCGATCTGGCGCTCGGCTGCGAGCCAGAAATGCATCCAGAGCGGCATATCTATGAGGATGATCTCGGTCGCGCGATCTATCCGCATCGAGATCGAATTTTTATGCCCCAAGCCATCGATGACCCAATTCTCACCGGATAGGATCCGTTCATGCTGCTCGACATAAGTTTCAAGCGGTGCCGGAACCCAGCCTTCCTGCCAGAGCAGCCTGTCGATCTCGAAATGGGGAATTGCGTGGCGCTCGCCCAATTTGCGGGCGAGGGTGGATTTTCCGCCTCCTGCATTTCCCAAGATAGCGATGCGCGACATTGGATGATGACCTGATAATTCGAGCCTGCCGGAAACCCGGCAAATATGCCGGAGCGTTTATGAAGCTATTCTATTGCTGTTGCAATTGATGCGAACGGTCGGGAGTCAGGCCGCGTTGCGCTGCACGAAATGCTGAATGCCGGCGGGATTGGTGACGATGAGGTTGCGTATGGGAGCGGGCACCAGATCGAACCGGTCGAGCGCCGGCTGCGTGGAAGATGCCCAGCGAAATTCGAGTTCGGCGCCGCCGTCCTGCGCCCGATGTACAATGTTCGTCTCATGAAATGGAAGTGGCTGCAGCAGTTCCGCTTCATAATNGAAACCGACTTCGTGAACGCGTCGCCCGGCAAATTCGAAGAAATTCTCGATGATGAAGCGCAGGGGGCCAACCGCGGCCTTGCAGCCGATTTCCTCTTCGATCTCGCGGGCAAGCGTTTCGGCCCCCGCTTCATGGAATTCCACCCGCCCACCGGGCAAGGACCAGAAGTTGTCCGTAAGCGCACGGTGAATGAGGATATGGTCGTTGGAGCGGATCAATGCGCCGGCACGCAATTGAAAGCGGGATATTCCTGAATCCATAACGATCATGGTTCGTGCGGCTTCTGCCATGGATGGCCTCCGAGTGTGCGGCGAATGGGAAATCATGTGCCGGATATCGGCATCCGGTTCCGGGATATAGCAAAGCAGTTTAAAGGTTGTTTCTTCCTGCCCCATTTTCTAATCCAATCGGGTCCCGGCGATGCGTTTCGTAAATCCAATCCCCTTTGTCAGTGATATCGGGCGCTCGAAGGCGTTCTATGGCGATCTGCTGGGCCTCAGGATCCTGCACGACTTCGGCAACTTCGTTCTGTTCGAGACCGGCTTTGCGATCCATGACGGAAAGTCGCTGGAGAAAACGGTCTGGGGCGCGAACGGCGAAGCATCCGGGCCTTATGGGCGGCGGAACATCCTTCTCTATTTCGAACATGAGGACGTCGATGCGGCATTCGAAGCGATAGCGCCGCATGTCGATCTCATTCATCCGATCGAGAGGCAGGAATGGGGGCAGCGCGTATTCCGTTTCTACGATCCGGACGGCCATGCAGTGGAGCTCGGCGAGCCGCAGTTGGACATGATGGGCGGTTGATCCCTGCCGCTTTCGTCCAGTCTATTCACCATGGTCATCTGAAATGGCCGCAAAGACAGTGATGAGCGTCTTTTTGCATCATCGGAGGGGATGACAAAACCGCTTGCTCTCCTATTCTCATCGGCCAGATCACGCCTTGAGCGTCGGCCGCCGCCGGCGTTCGATCTCGGCCATTGGGAGGATATCATGACGCGCACGGTGATTATCGGTGCAACGGGCCATGTCGGCACTTATCTGGTGCCGCGGCTGGTCGAAGCCGGGCATGAGGTGGTGGCGATCAGCCGCGGCCAGGCTAAGCCCTATTCGCCGAACAAGGCGTGGAGCGAAGTGGAAATGGTCGCGATGGATCGCGCTGCCATGGAGAAGGATGGCAGCTTCGGCCCGGCCATTCGTGCCTTGAAGCCGGATATCGTCATCGACATGATCTGCTTCACGCTCGACAGCGCAAGGCATCTGACAGAGGCGCTCACCGATCATGTCGGCCATTTCCTGCATACGGGCACGATCTGGACACATGGATTTTCGACCGTGGTTCCGACGTCGGAAGAGGCGCCGAAGCGGCCCTTCGGCGATTATGGCATCCAGAAAGCTGCGATCGAAGCGCATCTGCTTGAGGAAGCGCGGCGCAGGGGATTTCCCGCAACCCTGATCCATCCCGGCCATATCGTCGGTCCGGGCTGGGAACCTCTCAATCCCGCCGGGCATTTCAACCTGTCGGCGTTTTCGACATTGGCGCGCGGTGAAACCCTGGTCCTGCCGAATTTCGGCGTGGAGACGGTTCATCATGTCCATGCCGATGATGTCGCGCAGATGTTCATGGGCGCTATCGCCAATTGGCGGGTTTCGACGGGAGAGGCTTTCCACGCGGTTTCAAGCGGTGCGCTGACGCTCAGAGGCTATGCCGAAGCCATGTCGCGCTGGTTTGGGCATGAGCCGAAGCTGGAATTTCTGCCTTACGAAAAATGGGCGGAAAGCCAATCGGCGGAGGATGCGGAGGCGACCTGGGAACATGTGGCCCGAAGCCCGAATTGCTCGATCGCCAAGGCCGAACGGCTACTCGGATACCGGCCGCGCTATACGTCTCTGCAGGCAGTCCAGGAGGCGGTCGCCTGGCTGATGGAGAAGGGCCGGATCGGCTGAAGAGCGGCTTTAAGCCTCGTCAGCGGTTCTTGAGCCAGGCATCCATGCCTTTTGCCGCTGCATGCCCGGTCGCAAAGCAGGCCGTCAGAAGATAGCCGCCGGTCGGCGCTTCCCAATCGATCATTTCTCCGGCGGCGAACATGCCGGGGAGCTTCTTCAACATATAGCGCTCATCGAGCTCATCCCATCGGATGCCGCCGGCGGACGAGATGGCCTCGGCAATGGGCCTCGGCCTCAGCAACCGAATCGGCAAGGCCTTGATCAGATGGGCAAGACTTTCCGGGTGCGAAAGAACTGCGGGTTCGGCAAGCTCGCGCAAAAGACCCGCCTTGACGCCCTCGATGCCGGCGCCCTTGCGCAGGCGATTGGAGAAACTGGCCTTGAGATCCTGCCGCGCCAGATCGCGCGCCAAACGCTCCTCGTTGCGTCCGGGCGCCAGATCGACAATGAGGGAGGCCTCGCCTTTTTTTGCCAACCGATCGCGCAGCGAGGCGGCATGCGCGTAGATCAGACTGCCCTCGATCCCCGTTTTCGAGATGACGAATTCGCCAGGGAAAGTCCCTGCCTGCGATGTCGCCGTCACCGCCTTCAGTGGTTCCCCGGCAAAGCGTTCGCTGAACGTCGCACTCCAGGTGACGTCGAAACCGCAATTGGCCGGTTGAAACGCGGCGATATCGATGTCTTCGCCCCGAAGCCAGCTGACCCATGCCGCATCCGAGCCCAGCCGGGCATAGCTTGCCCCACCGAGCGCGAGCAGAACGGCGTCATGACGCATAAGTTCGCGCCCCTTTGACGTCTCGAAGACCAGACTGCCGTTCTCGAAGCCGCACCAGCGATGCCGCGTCATGATGCTGACATCGCGTGCTTCCAGCCTTGCCAGCCAGGCCCGCAGCAGCGGCGATGCCTTCATGACTTTCGGGAAGACGCGGCCGGACGAGCCGACGAAGGTCTCCGTTCCCAGACCTTCCGCCCAGGCTTTGACGTCATCGGGCCGGAAATCGTCCAGTGCCGGGCGCAATCGGGACGAGGCAGCGCCGAAGCGGGTGGCAAAAACACTGTAGTCTTCCGAATGCGTGATGTTGAGACCGGATTTTCCGGCGAGCAGAAACTTGCGCGCAACCGTCGGCATGCTGTCATAGACCACAATGCGATGGCCAAGCCCCGATAAGGTCTCTGCCGCCATCAATCCCGCAGGGCCGCCGCCAATGATTGCGATTTGTTTTTTTGTCATGCTGACCCGGTGCCGCTTGCCTATTGTTCTCTAGGGCCGGATGGGGGCAGAACGCAAGATCGTCGCCGTGTCCGGGCCAATTTCATCGTCGTTCAGATGGTTACGGCAGCGGCGGAAATTCCACGTTTCTTCTCCGTATCCTTCGTCATATCCGCATTTAAATCGATATAACCATATGGTTACTATTGCCTTCGATTCGCCGGGGGCTGTCAACTTATGCGATGATCGGTTACTTATCGGCGCGAGGATGGGCCGCATAAGCCTTACGAAATGCCGCCGGGAGCCATGATGTCGGAAGCCAAGACCGTGAAGCGCAGCGCAAAGAGTGCAGACCTTGCGAATGCAGAGCAAACCCCCTCGCGCACAGCTTCGGAACGGCCCCGTCTCAGGGATGCGGAACGCACCAGCAAGGCGATTCTGGCGGCCGCGACCAAGGAGTTTGCCGAGCGCGGCTATGGCGGTGCGCGCGTCGATGCCATCGCCGAACGGGCGAAAATCAACAAGCGAATGCTCTATCACTATTTCGGCGGCAAGGATGCGCTCTACGTCGCCGTTTTGGAAGGCAGCTATATCGCTATTCGCTCGGCAGAAGCGCGGCTCGATCTCTCGCATCGCTCGCCCGCCGACGGCATGCGGGAGCTGGTCGTCTTCACCTGGCAATATTTCCTGGATCATCCCGAGTTTCTGGGGATTCTCAGCACGGAAAACATGCATAAGGCCCGCTTCCTGAAGCGTTCGGCACGCATTTTCGAGCTGCACTCGCCGCTGGTCTCCGAGATCTCCGGCCTGCTCGATCGCGGCGCAGCGACAGGCGTATTCCGCAGCGATTGCGATCCGGTGAAAATCTATATGAGCATTGCGGCCCTCGGTTCATTTTTCCTGACCAACCGCTGGACGCTTTCCACGATCTTCCGCCGCAACCTCTCGGACAAGAGCGAAATCGATGCCTGGGGCGAGCATATCGTCGACGTGATTTTCGCCTATCTGCGTCCCTAAAATCCTTAAGGTAACAAGCTCCGCAACGATGGATGATTGCCGCTGCGGCCATTGACGATGGCCGTTGACAGCATTGGCTCGCCGTGTCAGTTATGTAACTATATAGTTATTTACGGGAGGAAGAAACTCATGGCAACGAAGCCGATCGGCATCATCATGCACGGCATTACCGGCCGCATGGGCTATAACCAGCATCTCGTGCGCTCTATTCTGGCGATCCGCGAACAGGGGGGCGTTCTTCTGTCGAACGGCGACCGGCTGATGCCCGAGCCGCTGCTTATCGGCCGCAATGCCGAAAAGATCGAGGCGATCGCCCGCAAGCATGGTCTTTCGAAGACGACGACGGATCTTGATGCCGCTCTTGCCGATCCCAGCAATACGATCTTCTTCGATGCCGGTTCGACGCAGATGCGCGTCGAGCTTCTCGAAAAGGCGATTGCCGCCGGCAAGCATGTCTATTGCGAAAAGCCGATTTCCGAGACGCTGGAGGAGGCGCTCTCGGTTGCAGCCTCTGCCGAGCGCCGCGGCGTCAAGAACGGTGTTGTTCAGGACAAGCTGTTCCTGCCTGGGCTGCGCAAGATCGCCATGCTGCGCGACAGCGGCTTCTTCGGCAAGATTCTCTCCGTGCGAGGCGAGTTCGGCTATTGGGTTTTCGAAGGTGACTGGGGTGTAAAGGCGCAGCGTCCGTCCTGGAACTACCGCAAAAAGGACGGCGGCGGCATGATCCTCGATATGCTGCCGCATTGGCGCTATGTGCTCGACAACCTGTTCGGCGAAGTAAAATCCGTCAGCTGCCTCGGCGCGACGCATATTCCCAGCCGCGTCGACGAGAACGGCAACACCTATGTCGCCGATGCCGACGATGCCGCCTATGCAACCTTCGAGCTCGAAGGTGGCGTCATCGCCCACATCAATTCCTCCTGGGCAGTGCGCGTCCGTCGCGACGATCTCGTCACTTTCCAGGTCGACGGCACCCATGGATCGGCCGTCTGCGGTCTGATGCGTTGCTGGACGCAGCACCGCGTCAATACGCCGAAGCCGGTCTGGAACCCCGATCAGCCGCAGCCAATCAATTTCTTCGATACCTGGGAAGAGGTGCCCGACACGCAGGCCTTCGACAATGGCTTCAAGGCGCAGTGGGAGCAGTTCCTGTGCCATGTCGCAGAGGATGCGCCCTGGAAGTTCACGCTGCGCGAGGGTTCCAAGGGCGTGCAGCTGGCGGAGCTGGCACAGAAGAGCTGGGCGGAGCGTCGCTGGGTCGACGTGCCTTCTCTTTCTGCTCGCTAGGAGGCTGGCCTCATGGAGAGAAGTCTTCACTTGCCCAGGGCGGACGGCACCATTGCTGCCTTCACGCCCGTCAATGAGCCGTTGATCGCGCCGGTGAAGCCGGCGGGCGGTCATCACTTCAATCGCGTGGCCTATGCTGCCGCGCACGTCGTGGTCGATGCGCTTGCGGACAACGATCCCTGGCTTGACCGNAATATCGACTGGGAGCGCACGATTGCCTTTCGCGAATATCTCTGGGGCCTCGGCCTCGGCGTGGCGGANGCGATGGATACCGCNCAGCGCGGCATGGGGCTCGACTGGAGCGGCGCAAAAGAACTGATTGCGCACGCNCAGTCGGCCGCCCGTGGCCGGTCGGATGCGGTGATCGCCTATGGCGCCGGCACCGATCATCTGCAGCCCGGCGCCGATGTNACGATCGATGACGTNATTCGNGCCTATGAGGAACAGATCGCCTATGTGGAAGGGCAGGGCGGCCGTGTCATCCTGATGGCGAGCCGGGCNCTTGCCNCCGCCGCCAAGAGCCCGGATGATTATATCCGTGTCTACGACCGCATCCTTGGTCAGGTCAAAGAGCCTGTCATCATTCACTGGCTCGGCTCGATGTTCGATCCGGCGCTGGCAGGCTATTGGGGNTCCGCCGATGACATGAGGGCCATGGAAACCGCGACNGCGATCATCAACCAGAATGCGGCCAAGGTGGATGGCGTGAAGATTTCGCTACTGTCGGCAGAGAAGGAAATCGTCATGCGCCGGCGGCTGGATCCGTCGGTCAAGATGTATACCGGCGACGATTTCAACTACGCCGAACTGATCGCGGGCGACGACCAGGGCTATTCGCATGCCTTGCTTGGTATCTTCGATGCCGTCGCGCCGGCCGCAAGTGCGGCGCTCGCAAAGCTCGCTCAGAACGACCTCGACGCCTTCCACGAGATCCTGGCGCCGACTGTCCCGCTATCGCGCCATATCTTCAAGGCGCCGACGCGCTTCTACAAGACGGGCGTCGTCTTTCTTGCTTACCTCAATGGTTTCCAGGACCATTTTCAGATGCTCGGCGGGCAGCAGAGCGCCCGATCGATCCAGCATCTTTCGGAGCTTTTCCGTTTGGCGGATGCGGCGCGCGTGCTGCGCGACCCGGATTTGGCGACCTATCGCATGAAGACGATCCTTGCCACCGTCGGCATCGAATAGCGGAAAAGGGACCGGAGGAGGAAATCGCTATGGCCATTGAGGGTCTGTCCGTCAATTTGGCGACGGTGCGCCAGCAATATGATATGCGCCAGGCGGTCGAGGCCTGCCTGAAGCAGGATATCGTCGCGATCGCGCCCTGGCGCGATCAGGTGCATAAGATCGGGCTTTCCGAAGCCGCCCGCATCGTTGCCGATAACAGGCTGAAAGTCACCGGCCTTTGCCGCGGCGGCATGTTTCCTGCCGCAAGCGCCGAGGGCAGAGCGGCTGCAATCGACGACAACAAGCGGGCGATCGACGAAGCGGCGGCACTGAATGCCGATTGCCTGGTTCTCGTCGTCGGAGGCGTACCAGAGGGATCGAAGGATATCGTTCACGCCCGCGAGATGGTGGCCGATGGTATCGCCGCGATCCTGCCGCATGCGCGCAGCTCCGGCATTCCGCTCGCGATCGAGCCGCTGCATCCAATGTATGCGGCCGACCGTGCCTGCGTGAACACGCTGGAGCAGGCGCTGGACATCTGCGATCTTCTGGGCGACGGCATCGGTGTCGCGATCGATGTCTACCATGTCTGGTGGGATCCGAAGCTTTATGAGCAGATCGCGCGCGCCGGCGCCGGCGGACGTATTCTGGCGCATCATATCTGCGATTGGCTGGTGCCGACCACGGATCTGCTGCTCGATCGCGGCATGATGGGCGATGGCGTCATCGACTTGAAGCGTATTCGCGCGGAGATCGAGAGGGCCGGCTTCTTCGGCCTGCAGGAAGTCGAGATCTTCTCGCAGAATAATTGGTGGAAGCGGCCGGGCGAGGAGGTTCTCTCCACCTGCATCGAGCGTTTTCGCACCGCCTGCTGAGTGGCAGCACCCCAGGATCGACAACAAAAAACCGGGCCAGCAGGCGGCCCGGTTCCATTCCAAACCGATGACGTGACGGCTTACTCGGCCGAAACGATCTTGCCGCCTTCCCACTTGTAGAGCGAGAAGCTCTGCGATGTCAGGTCGCCGGTCTCGCCATAGGTGACCTTGCCAATGGCGGTATCGATCGGTTCGCCCTTCTTCAGCGCAGCGCCGACGGCTTCGGCATCATCCGCCTTGCCGGCCTTCTCGATGCCGGCCTTCAGCACCTGCACGGCAGCATAGGCATTCAGCGTGAAGGCTTCAGCTGGGATGTTGCGGGCCTTGAGGGCGGCGACGGCGCTCTGCGAATCCGGGTTCTTCAGCGCGTCAGACGCATTCGTGAAGAGCGTGCCGGCCGCGGAATCGTTGGCGATTGCCCAATATTCGGTGTTCGAAAGGCCGTCGCCGCCGATAATCTGCGCCTTGACGGAGATGTCGTGCAGCTGGCGGGCCAGAAGGCCTGCTTCCGGATGATAACCGCCGAAATAGATGACTTCGACGCCAGCCTGCTTCAACTTCGCCGTCAGGGAGCTGTAGTCCTTTTCGCCGGGGGTCAGCGAGTCGTTGACGACCTCGGTGACGCCGCCCTTGTTGATCGCTGCCTTGAAGGCATCCGCGAGGCCCTTGCCGTAAGCGCCCTTGTCGTTGAGGATCGCGATCTTCTTATCCTTGAAGTTCTTCACGACATACTCGCCGGCAACGACGGCCTGCTGGTCGTCACGGCCGCAGGTACGCAGGACGTTGGTCAGGCCGCGATTGGTCAGGCCCGGGGCGGTTGCTGTCGGCGTGACCATCAGGATGCCGTTTTCGGCAAGCGCGTCGGAAACCGGAATGGCGACGCCGGAGGTGACCGGACCGACGACGAAGCGGATGCTGTCGCCGACGAAGCTGTTGGCGACGGATACGCCCTGCTTCGGATCGCCGGCATCATCGCCGAGCTTTAGAACGAGCTTCTGGCCGAGAACGCCGCCGCTCTTGTTGATTTCTTCGATAGCGGTCTGCGCGCCGTTCTTGACCTGGTCACCGTAAGCTGCGACCGGGCCGGTCAGCGGCGCAATGAGGCCGATGGTGATGTCCGCATGTGCGAGAGGTGCGAAGGCCAGCGAAGCGACGAAGGTCGCGGCCGTCAATGTCTTCAGACTCATGTTAGCTCTCCTTGGATGGGCGCGGCAGCGCCCTTTGAACCCGCCCGCAATCACCTGTCTCGACGCGCAAACTGCCGTGAGGCGTTCTTTTGGAAAAGACAGAGCTGATATCGAGGCCGATGGGCCCTTTCGGACATTTTTTGATCTCGAAAGCGCTCATAAGGGTATTTTCTGTAGGAATATTGGGACGATTCCGCAAGAAAATAACCGTGACCAAGACAATTTTGACGATCTTTTTGAATTTCTATCGAGGGATGGTTGTTGTGCGTCTACTCCCAAAGCCCAGGCGATATGGCGGTAAGGCGACGTGGATCTAAAGGTGGAAGTTTCGATGCCGCTGACCCACATAGGTAGCGGCGCCTGTCATGGCGGGGCCTATGCCGAGGAGATTGATGTCGCGTGAATGAGAATGACGGTTCAAAGATCTATTTCGACCTATGGCGCCTGATCCCGGATGGCGATCCGATCGTCACCCATTCCAGCCGGCTTTTTCCCGTGCGTCGTGACGGCGAGCCAGCGATGCTGAAGATCGCGGACGCGCCGGAGGAGAAATCGGGTGCCGAACTGATGGTCTG
>JGI24740J21852_10000085_pt1 | contig 32062 bp, 27 predicted proteins | sample KBSCornC6_FD_21852 | JGI IMG/M metagenome (IMG submission 21852) | reverse complement strand
GCGACGAAATGCTCGACCTGTGGGAAGACCGCCGCACCAACATCAAGAGCATCCTCATCGTCTCGCACAACATTGAAGAGGCGGTGATGATGGCCGACCGCATCGTCATCCTCTCCAGCGACCCGGGGCGTATCCGCGCCGAGGTGCGCGTGCCCTTCCCGCGGCCGCGCAATCGGGATTCGGCTGCCGTGCGCAACCTCATCGACGAGGTGTACGGGCTGATGACCTCGCCGGAGCGCGTGGGCGTGCACGTGGGCGTGGAGCCTGCCGCCGAGCAGCTTGCCTACCGCCTGCCCGACGCCGAGATCGGCCAGATGGAGGCCATTCTCGACCTGCTGGTCGAAGCGCCGTTCAATGGCCGTGCCGACTTGCCGCACCTGGCCGAAGAAGCCGGCGTGACCGACGACGACCTGCTGCCCGCCTGTGAAGCGCTGGCCCTGCTGCAACTGGCCACCATCGAGCGCGGCGACATCATCGTCACCCCATTCGGCAAGACCTACATGGAAACCGAGCCCCCCGAGCGCAAGGTGCTGTTCGGTCAGAAGCTGCTGGAGCGCGTGGCCCTGGCCTCGCATATCCGCGCAGAACTCGAAGCCAATGAGGACGGCGAGATCCGTGAAGAACACGTGCTGCGCGAGCTCGAGGCGTATCTGAAGCCCGAAGAAGCCGAACGCGTGCTCAAGATCGGCATTGAGTGGGGCCGCTACGGCGAGGTGTATGAGTACGTGTACAACACAGGCATGCTGACGCTGCCCCGTGAGGAGCGCGAGGAGCGTGAGGCAGAAGGCGGCGACACCGCAGCCTGAGGATGCCGCCGCCCCGCCCTAGCGCTTGAGCCACGGCGAATCCACCGACCAGAAGATCACGTCCACGCCAAGGTAATCCCTGGCGAAGGCCACGAACGCATCGCGGGTGAACGGCTTGCCGGTCTTGCTGTTGACGTAGCGCAGCGTGGGCTCCTGCACCGCCATTGCCACCAGCGGCAGCTTGCCCTTGTACCGGTGGAAGAACGGGTAGGCGTTCTTCATCTGCGCCTGCTTCCACGGCACGATGTCGGGGCCGCCCAGGCCGATGCCGCCTTGCGCAGCCGCGGCAAACACGCGAGACATGTACCGGTGGTCGTTGTCCCACTCGCAAGGCCAGAAGTTGACGTACTGCACCACCGCCGAGCGCTGAAACTGCTGCCGCGCAAAACGCATGTTGGCCAGCGTGGCATTGAAGTATCCATCGCAGCTGAAGCCTGTCTTGTCGTGTTTGCGATCGATGTCGATGGCGGTTTCGGGCAGGTTGATGCCCATGATGCGTCCGTCGAACTGCTTGGCGAGCGCCGTCAATAGCGCCTGGAACCGCTCGCGCAGCGCTGGGTTCCATTGCTGCGCTACCCACCCGCTGCCACCCGGATTCACCTCTGAGTCGTCGGACTGGCGCACCAGGCCACCCGCGTAGGCAGGGTCGCTCAGCAAGTACGCGGGGATATGGCGTGCCGTCGGCAGGAAGAAGCGGTCCTGCACCTGCACGAACAGCGTCTTGTGCCGCTGCGCCAGATACGCAAGATCGCGTTCGATGGCGGAGAAGTCGTACTGGCCCTGCGCAGGCTCCAACTGCTTCCAGCTGTAGACGATCTGTACGCCTTCGATATCGGGCCGTTCAAGCAAGGGCGCGATCTGCGTGAGTTCATCTGAGCCGGTGTAGAGGAAGTGGCGGGGTGCTCGCCCACTGGCGGCCGCACTGGCGCAGACGAGCGACAGGATCAGCATGGCGAGATGACGTTTTCCGCAGGCAACGAGGTGGCGCATGGTGTTCTCTCCGCAACGGTATAGAGAAGCGAGCCTCAGGCACATCGGCAAGTTCCAGCGAATCGACAGCCTGCGACAATCTGCCTGCGGAATACACAAAGAGCCGCATCAAGCGGCTCTTTTTCGTTCAAACGTTGGACCAGCGACGCCCCATCACCACCCCCAGCGCACCCCAGCCTTGCCGTTCACGCCATGCAAGCGACGATCCGCGCTGACCTGGTACCCCACGCTTGCATAGAACACACCGTTCTTGGCCACCTGCGCGGTCAGCCCGCCCGTGAGTTCCAGCGTCGTACGCGGCAGCTCTGCGGTGAACGGCACGAAGCCACCGTCCGGTGACGACATCTGCGTGCCCGTCTGGCCGCGGAACTCATGCCACACGTTCGCCCGCACCCACGCGGTGTGCTGACGGTCCGGCGACTCGCCCCAGCGCTTGCTCACGCGCACACCCAGGCGGCCCAGCGTCGAGTTCACCGAGTTGAAACGCACTTCGGCGGCGCCATCGTTTGCATCGGCAAACGCGGAACGCTGATACACGAGCTGCGCTTGCGGTTCGACACGCCATTGGTCGGACAGCGCGACCGGGTAGCCGGCTTCCAGCGATGCTGCATAGCCGAGTGCATGCGTCTTCAGGCCGTTCACACCATGCGGCGAGGCATCGGCGTCGTAGCGGGTGCCCTGCACCACGCCATCCAGATACCAACCCGACGGGCCGAAGTGCGTCCAGTACAGGCCGACGGTGTTGGCGTTGACGCTGTCGCGGCCGGCGTCTGCGCCATCGGCGTGCGTGACGTCTGCGGCGATGCGGCCGGTGGCGAAGTAGCCGCCGGCGTGGTCATGGCTGCCATCGTCACGCTGGCGTTGGTACACATCCGCGCCAACCTGCACGCCACCAAAGTCGTAGCTGAACGCCGGGCCCTGGCTGCCGTAGACACCGTTGCCATCCGACATGCGGCTGCCCTTCTGCGCGATCACGCGAGCCCAGCCGGTGCGCAGCACGGGCGATGCACCTGCGGGTGCTGCAGCCTGGTTGCTCTCTTCGCCCACGCGCTCGTGCAGCGTGTCGAGTAGTGCTCGACCGTACAGCAGCGTCAGTTGCGGAATGGCGGTGTAGAGCGACACTTCCGGGCGCAGCGCTGGCTGCGTGGTGCCTGCGTTGTTCGCGTCGGGCGTGCCGCCGTTGGTGCCCTGGGTCGACGTCTGCAAGGTCCGCAGATACCAGCTGTCGGCGCTGGCCGAGCCGCCGCGTTGCAGCGTGTACTCATACGGGCCGGCAACGACGCGGTTGGCGAGTGCGAAGGCGTTGGCCTGCGTGGTCGCGCCATTGACGGCGCTCACGACTTCAATGCCATCGCCGGTGGTACGCGCGCCGGCACCGCCCGCGTTGGTCACACGCACCGACGTATTGCCGCTGGCCGTACCGCCCGAGATGACGAGCTTGTCCGTCGGCGAGTTGTCGGCGCCCAGCTTGGTGTTGATGGCCAGCACGCCGCCATTGCCGACGTAGTTGCCGTTGACCACCAGCTTGTTGCCCACGCCTGCACCGCCAATCTGCACCGTGCCTGCATTGGTGAGGGAACCGTTGATCGTCAGGCTGCCGCTGCCCGTGTTGGCGAATGCGGCCAGCGCATCGGCCACTGCCACCGTACCGTTGTTGGTGACGGCGCCGTTCACGGTGCCGTAGCCACCGAGTGTGGCGTTGGCCGCAATCTGGACATTGGTGCCGCTACCGGCTGCCATCGTGCGCAGGCTCTGCGGCGTGCTGGAGCCCGACACGCCGAGCGTTGCGCCGGCATGCGCCGCGTCGCCGATGGCCAGTGCCCCGCTAGCGATCAGGGTATTGCCCTGGATTGCGTTGTTGGCGGTCAGCACGGTCGTGCCCGTGCCCGCCTGCGTGATGCCGCCCGTACCGGACACCGTGCCGCCAAAGGTGAACACGTCCGATCGGTTGAACACCAGCGTGCCGTTGTCGGCGACGTTGCCGGCGACGCTGCCCGACGTACCGCCGTTGCCCAACTGCAGCGTGCCGGCAGAGATGGTGGTGCCACCCTGGTACGTGTTGTCAGCCATTAGCACCAGCGTGCCGCTGCCCGCCTTGGTAAGCCCGCCTGCGCCCGTTACGCCCTGGTTGACGGTGGACGTAAAGCCTTGCGTATCGATGGTGCCGTTGGCCGCTGTGATGTTGATGGCGCGCGTGGCCGCCACATCCACATTGCCCGTCAGTTGCAGCGTGCCACCGTTGAAGGTGAGCGCACCCGACGTGCCGCCCAAGGCGCTGTCTGCGCCGATGGCCAGCGTGCCCTGCGTGATGGTCGTGCCGCCGGTGTACGTATTGCCGGCGCCCAGCGTGAGCGTGCCGGTGCCGGTTTTTTCCAGCGCACCTGCACCGACGATCTGGCCGGCATAGCTGCCATTCACATCCTGCTGGAAGCGCACCAGGCCGTTGTCTGTCACGGCCTTCGTCATGCTCAGCGCGTCGCCTTGCAGCGTGCCGGCGGCATCTACGAGCATCGTGCCGGTGTACGTGCCGTTGTTGCCCTGCAGGATCAACGTGCCCTGCTGCACCTCGGCGTTGGTCACGCCCATGCTCGCCAGGGTTTTGGAGAGTGTCCACGTGCCGCTGTCCTGCTTCTGCAGGGTCTGGAAGTTCGTGATGGTGCCCAGCGTCGCGCCGCCAGTGCCGTTCAGCGTGATGACGTTGGCACCGCCTCCGCCGTTGATGCTGCCCGTCACGGAAGACCCCGTGAAGAGATGCAGAGAATCATTGCCACCGGCAAAGATCAGGTTGCCGATCACCTGGCCGCGGTTGGTGAAATCCACCGACCCATTGCCCGAGGCGCCCAGCACGTTGCCGTTGGCCACGTCGGTCTGGATGATGCCCGTGGCGTTGTTGACGACCGTGTTGCCGCCCGAAACGTTCTGGAACCAGATCGCCGCGCCATGCGCCGATTTGATCAGGCCGTTGTTGATGATGGTGTTGCCCGTGCCTTCCGGGTTGACCGCCTCGCCGCTGAGCTGCGTGCCGTTGGCCAGCACCTGGGCGCCTTGCTCTACCGTGAGCGTGCTGTTGTTGCGGAAGTCGATCGCGTTGCCGCCCGTACCGTAAAAGCCGGGGGTCGACACCGCGTTGGCGCTGACCGTACCGCCCGTCTGCACCGTAATGTTGGCGTTGTCGCGCACGGCAATGGCGCTGGTGTCGCCCACGGCCAGTGTGCTGCCGTTCTGCACCGTCACCACGCGGTTGTCTTCCGCCGCCACGTTGCCGGTGCCGACGGTGGATGTGGCTGGGTTGGGTGCCGCCGTATCGCAGATCGTGGTCTGCCCGGTGGTGGTGCAATCTGCATGCGCAAGCGCCCCGAACAAAGCCAGAGGCGAAGCAACCAGAGCAATGGAGACAAACTGAAGCCGCCCACGGCGGCGCTGGAACAATAGCGTAGACATACGTATTCGTTCGCGCGCACCGCGATAGAAACCGCTACGTCCATCCTCCCGGATGGACGTAGCGCGAATGGCGCGAACTCCCCCTTTTTCTTTTCAATGGTGTGAGTTCAACTTCCCCGGTGAGCGAATGGCTCGCAACGGCTTGATCGAATTGCGCCAATGGGTTGGCAAAGAACAAGCCGGATTGACCCGTCAATGCGAGCATCCGCCCAGCCCGCGCCGCTGGATGCCGAGGCATGCAAATCGGTGCGAACGGCGTGATTCTAGGAAAGGGATCGACATCTGATTTAAAAAGAATGTAAATCTCACCGAGATTTGAGAATGCGTGTATTCCTTACATCGGGTTTTGTTTTGATTTCTTAAAAAAGGAAATAGCGAGCCGCGATCTCGCCCGCATTTGTAACGCCGTCAACGCCGCTTAAACCCACCGCGTTTTGCATGAGCGCACGCCACCATCGCGCCCTAGCCAGCAGCCTTCTGTTGCCCCCGCCCGGAGGTCCACATGCGTCGTGCTTGCCGTCGAACACTGTCTGCCGTGCTGCTTGCCGTCGGCGCTGGCTTGGGTGGCCTCCATGCGGCCCAGGCCTGCGACATCCCCGCGCCGGTGTCCACCATTGACCCGCCGGGCTTTTATGACGATGCGGCCGGCTACGCGCGTGACGTCAAACCAATGCGCAACTTCATCGCGCACCTCAACGCGGCGGCGGACAAGGGCGATTGGACCTGCGCGCTCAATCAGCTTCAGGCATGGGCCGAGGCCGATGCATTGATGGGCAAGATTTCCGGTTACCAGGGTCACTATGAGCGGTCATGGGCCGGCACGGACTTCGCCATGGTGCTCTTGCGCATGCCGGCCGACATTCGCCAGCGGCACCAGGCGCAGATTGACGCCATCGCACCCTGGCTCGAGCGCATCGCCATCGCCACGCGCAATGCTGAAGCGATCAACCATCTCCACAACAACCTGGTGTACTGGGCCGGCCTCAACCTGATCGCCATCGGTACGGCCATCAACAACGGCGACCTGATCAACTCGGGCTTGTTGCGCGTGCGTGAAGGCATCCGTGACATCGGCCCGGACGGTGCGCTTGAGCGCGAAGTGAAGCGCGGCAACCGCGCACTGCACTACCACACGTTCGCGCTCATTCCGCTGGTGTTTGCCGCAGAACTCGTCAGGCGCCGCAATATCGACCTGTATCAGGAGAATGGTCACGCCATTGGTCGACTGGCCAATCTGGTGATCGACGCCGTCAACGACCCTGAGAGCTTCAAAAAGATCACGCCCATCAAGCAAGACCTGTTTCCGTGGACGTTTCAGGACGAGCTCTGCTGGATGGAGCCCTACTACGCTCACACGCGCGATGCGCGCCTGCCCGCCTTGATCGCACCGCGCCGGCCGTTTTCCGAGTGGCGACTTGGCGGTAACGTGACGCAGGCTTGGGGCGCGACTTTGCCGGAGCACTGATGGGCGGTGCGCTGTGTGAGAATCGCTACCCATCCAGGATTCCAGCGATGGCCCATTCGAAGCCGATGAAAGAACAATCGAGAAGCCGTTTCCTTTCCCGAGACAGGAAAGATTTTTGGCGCATGCCGGCATGGCTTTGGATGCCGATGGTGGCTTGGATGGTTGGCATGCTGGTTCTGGCGGTGGCGCTGCCCGCGCTTGGGCGGGACGGGCAAGCAATCGTCAGTGATCTCTCGTCAACACCGACCGGCCGCGTCCACTTCAACAGCGTCACTCCCAAGAGCAAATGGGAACTGGTGCACCGCAAGTACGACAAGACGCCCACGCCCATCTGGGGAACGCTGTATCTGCCCGAGAACGTGCAGGGCCGCGTGCCGGCCATGGTCATTTCGCACGGCTCGGCGGGGCCGCAGCCCAAAGATGTCGAACGCTGGGTGCGCGTGTTCAACCAGAGGGGCGTTGCCGCCTTCGTGGTGGATTCGTTTGGCCCACGCGGTATTACCAACACGATGGATAACCAGGCGCAGCTCAGCCCCGCCGCCAACGATGCGGATGCCCTGTTCGCGCTGAAGCTGTTGAGCACCGACCCGCGCATCGACCCGAAGCGCATTGGGCAGATCGGCTTCTCGCGCGGTGGCGGCGTGGCGCTGGACATGACGCTCGATGCGTTCCGCAAAGGCGTCATCGATGACGACACGCGGTTTGCCGCACTCATCGGCTTCTATCCGAGCTGCGCGCAACTCTGGTGGGAGGTGCCGCCGCCCCCGCTGACGGGCGCCCCGCTGATGCTCGCACTGGGCGAGAAAGACGACTACACGCCGGCGCAGTTGTGCCTCAACGCGGCGGAGACCATGCGCCGCGATGGCCAGCCCGTCGAGACGCACGTCTACCCCGGCGCGTACCACGACTTCGACAACACGCGCGCCTACTTCAAGTACGCCCCCGGTGCGACCACGGTGCGTGACTGCCCGCAGACCATGCTCGACGTGCAACACGATGCGTACTACCACCTGCAAACCGGCGAGAAGTACGCCAGCCTTCAGGCCATGCAGGCCGAATACACGCGCTGCGTGACCCGGGGCGTATCCACCGGCGCCAATCTGGGGCAGGCCCAACGCGCGGAAGCGGATGTGAAAGCGTTTTTGACGAAGGCGTTGGGGTTGTAGGCTGCGTTGGCCTGCGCTACTTCCACTTCCCCCCAATCTCCCCCAACCCCGCCTTCTGCAGATCTTCCGGGCTCATCACGATGCGGAATTCGCAGTCCGCGTTGAACAGCAGGAACCACGGCTCGGCCAGCGCGGGAATGTGCGAGGCTGATTCCACGTTGACGATCAGCACCGCGCCGCGGTGGCCGTTCTGCTCGGTGAAGTAGACAGCTTCGGGCTTGGTCTCGGCCATCACGCGCGGGATCAGCTCGGCGATGGAGCCGTCGCGCACATAGGTGTTGAAGGGTTCGTGCGGAATCCGTACGTTGACGAGCATGCGCATGGCGTTCTCCTGAGGTGGGCCGGACGGATGCACCGCCGGACACCGTAGGTATAGGACGCGCGATGCGTTTGCGAAATCGGCTTCCGGCTAGGCGAGATGGCGGATGCGCGGGGATGAGGGGCCCGCCTTTTCCGGCATGTCGCCCGCTACAGATGGGCCTCAGCCGAACGCCAGCGGCTCCGCTTGCGCCAGCTTGACCAGCACGTCGGCCAGCGCGCGAATCTTGGGTTGACCTGCACGCTGCGGCGGATAGACGAGAAAGTAGCCCAGGCCACTAAGCGCCCAATGCCGGAACGGGGCAACGAGCGAGCCGTCCTGCAACCGGCTCATGGCCATACGCGGATCACCAACGGCGACCCCGTGCCCCTGCGCTGCAGCGGTGAGCGTGAGTTCGAGCGTATCGAACACGAGTCCCGCGGTGGCATTGAGCTGTGCGGATCCCACGCTGTTCAGCCAGCATCGCCATTCATGATGGCCAGCTCCCGGATGCAGCAACGTGGCCTGTGCAAGGTCAGCCACCGACTGGAGCGATGCAGCGATGGTGGGCGCGCACATCGGCGTCAGCGTTTCTGCAAAGAGCGGCACAGATTCCAGCCCAGGCCACTGCCCCACCCCGCGCACCACCATGGCGTCGATGTCGGGCGCGCCAAACTCCGGCGTGTCGTCGGCTGAGGTCGAAATGCGCAATTCCGTGCCGTTCAGCGCGTCATGAATCTCCGGCAGGTGGGGGAGCAGCCACCGCACGGCAAAGGTGGACGGCAACCGGAGCGTGAGGACCGACTTCGTTCCCGCCAGCGCGTCTGCCTGCTGCACCAACCGCGTGAGCGCATCCACCACCACGGGAAGCAGCGCCTGCCCTTCCGCCGTGAGCGTCAACCCCGATGCATGGCGCACAAACAGCGCGCACCGATAGTGCGCCTCCAACTGCTGGATCTGACGACTGACCGCGCCCTGCGTGCGGCACAGGTGGTCCGCCGCTTTGCTGACGCTGCCCAGCTGCGCCGCCGTCACAAACGCCTGGTACGCCGTGAGCGAGGGCAGCGGGCGCGTCAACTCCGCCAGCGTATATGCATCGGCCGCATACCCTGCTTGCGAAGAATTCGATGGTGTGGTCATGGCTGCATCGCTATCGTGCCGGTATCCCACGCATGGAGAACTCTCATGGACGCATCGGCGCAAGCACTATACACGCGGCAAATCCAGGCTTATCTGCAGGCCCTCGAACGCGGCGACGTGGTCGAAATCTGCGCACTGTTCACCCCCGACGCACAGATCTTCTCGCCATTCCTAGGGTGGATGACGCCAGCCCCGTTCTTCGCAAAAGTGAGCGAAGCATCGGGCACCAGCAAGATCACACCCATCGACATTTGCACCAGCGCGTTGGGCGCCCCGCGTGCCACCGGTTACTTCATCTACGACTGGGGATTCAAAGACGGCTCGTCCGCCCGTTTTGAATGCGTTGACGTGTTCGAGTTTGACGCGGCGGGCCGCATTGAACGGATGGTGATCGTCTATGACACGTATCCAATCCGCAGCGCGGTGGGCGACAAGTACGCATAGCGACGCACGCTGCGCCGCTCACTCCAGCGGCGCCAACGCCTTGGGCACTACGTACTGTTTGCCGTCATACATCAGCCGGTGTGTTGAGCGCCGTTTGGTCTCCTGTGTACCGCACTCACCGTTCTTAGCTAGCGTGCCGGTTGTGGAAATTATTGATTCCGATACTGTGATGTCGACGTAGCTATTGCGTGCAGTCGATGTTGTCGCAAGCGTGCGGTGAGTTTGTTTGGACGTGCCCGCACAGTCACTATCCCATTCGCCCTGATATTGATCGACGACGATGCCGTTCAAAACCGGCTTCAACTGATTGCCATCGAACGTGTAAAGCCACAAGCCGGTCTCGCCGAACGGGATGGCACGCGAGTTGTGTTCCTTCGTGATGCGAAGGCCGAATGCGGTCTGGCCTGGCGCCACCTGATAGCGCGCGGTATCGAACGAGACGGACGTGATGCGCACCGCATCGTCCGACATGCGGCCCGGTAGGCGCAGCCGTTGGCGGATGGTGGTGGCGTTGCTGCTGTCGAGCACGAACAGTTCCAGGTCGCCTTCGTTGGTCCCCTCGTCTTCCTTCTGTATCAGCGGCACGGCCATGAGCGTGAGTTCCGGATGCGCGGGCCACGTGCGGCACACGACCGCGTGCGGGCTGGCCGCCTCTGACAACTGGATGCGCGCGCCATTGATCTTGTAATCGTCGCCCGTTCGCTTTGCCGATGGGTACGCCCGCTTGATCGCGCTTTCCACTTGCGTGGTACATGCATCTTCGGCGGCGTGGGTGGTTTGGGCGGCCAGCAGCAAGCCGGCAATGCACAGCAGTTTGGTGAGGTGGTTGTGCTTCATGGTGTTGGATGAGGTTTCAGGGCGGGGTAGTTGGGTATCGGCTTGTCGTGCACTTTGGTGCGGCATTGTGCTCGGTAACCAAGCCGCGCGGTGCGCTTTATCCACACATGATCACTGTCGTACCCGAGCGCCGGTGCGGCACGGGAAGACTTTTCCTACCATGGCAAGCACCCCCGCTGCGACCACCCTGAGGTAAGCCATGGCCCTGCCAATGCCCAACCACCCCTCCCGCCAACCACGCGCTGCCGCCGCCCAGGATGTGCGCCAAATCGTACGCGCGCTAGCACTCTCACTCGCGGCCGGGCTGCTGCCCTCGGCGGCCTGGGCTGCCGACCCCATCGACATCGCGCTTGAGCAATGCTTGAAGACACCGCGCGGCGAGACGACGGCCGGCATGACCGAGTGCACACACACCGCTTACCAGGCCTACGACCGGCAGATGAACACGCTCTATCAGGCCGTACTGAGCAAGTCCGACCCGGCATCCCGCGAGGCCATCCACAACGCCCAACGTGCCTGGCTGGCCTATCGAAACGCCCAGAAGGCCGCCGACAACGCACCCTGGCGCGCCGATCGTGGCTCCATGGCGAGCCCCGACATTGAAGGGCTGAACGTCGAAGCCATCCGCGCGCGCATTGCCGAGCTGGAGTATTACCCGCACTAGTTGGACCGGGCTCCCAATCGCCCCCGATGTGGATAACCCCACCCGCCCTGTGAATAACTCCTGTGGAAAACGCCCTGGCTCTGCAGGGAGGCTTGTCTACAGCGCTCGAACAGGAGCGCCGCAATCCCTCCGCCTCATCCGCTTAACCGCGCACCCTGCCCGAGAGGTTGTTCGTTCTGCAATCCCTTGATGCAAAAGCGTTTTTTGCACCTATCCACAGGGCTTATCCACAGCTGTCTGTACGTAAGGAAGCCGACCGATCAACCCGCGATGGGGCGAGCCGCCGGGCGGGCCGGATGTATCTCGACTGCCGGCACCCCTCGCCTTCATCCTTGCACCCCGCGTGGCGCGTACTACGCTTGACGAGTCCGTGCAGCGCCCTGTCATACGGCCCGACCAAAGTCAGCGGGCCGCGTCCCATCGGCCCCGGCCGACCCCTCCGCCCCCACCGAGAACACGCCATGCGAAACCTCATTGCCGCCGTTGCGCTCCTGCTGGCCATGACGCCATTTGCGCAAGCCCAGGTGAAACCGTATCCGCCGGGTTTCCGCCATCAGAACATCCAGACCGACGGCGCGACTCTGTATGTGCGCGTGGGCGGCAGCGGGCCTGCCGTGGTGTTGCTGCACGGCTTTGGCGACACGGGCGACATGTGGGCGCCGTTGGCCGCTGAGCTGGCACGCACCCACACCGTGGTGGTGCCGGATCTGCGCGGCATGGGTTTGTCATCGCACCCGGAAGGCGGCTATGACAAGCGCACCCAGACTGCCGACATCCGCGCTGTACTAACGAAGCTGAACATCGACCAGGCCGACGTGGTCGGCCACGACATCGGCACCATGGTCGCGTTCGCGTATGCCGCGCGCTACCCGGACAAGACGACACGCCAGGTCGTGATGGACGCCCCCGTGCCGGGCGTGCCGCCGTGGGAACAGATCGTCCGCTCGCCCAAGCTGTGGCACTTCTCGTTCGGCGGCCCCGATGCCGAGCGGCTCGTCAAAGGCCGCGAGCGCATCTACCTCGACCGGTTCTGGAATGAGTTTGCCGGCAACCCTGCCAAGATCGACGAGGCCACGCGCGTCCACTACGCCCGCCTCTACGCCAAGCCGGGCGCCATGCACTCGGCGTTTGCGCAGTTCCTGTCGATTCCGCAAGACGCGGAGGACAACCAGAAATCCATCGCGACCAAGCTGCCCATGCCGGTGCTGGCCATCGGCGGCGCCAAGTCCTTCGGCGAGAACGAAGCCATCGTCATGCGAAATGCGGCCAGCAACGTGCAGGAACTGGTGATTCCCGATGCGGGGCATTGGTTGATGGAGGAGCAGACGCAGGCTACGGTGGGCGCTGTTGTTAAATTTCTTGCGCAGTAGCGCTGGGTATCAGTCCATCCCTCCACGCCGACATGACAAAACCAGCCACCATCCGCAGAGCAGTGAAAGGTGACGCCGCAACGCTCTGCGCCGCCGAACAAGCCACCGCACGCATTCCGGGGCGACTGATATCACGGCCCGACGAGCTGCAAGTCGATGCCTTCGAACGAAAGATCGAGCTGCTCGAGCAAGACGGGGTCTATCTCATTGCAGAAAGCGGCGGCGTGCCGGTAGGGCACGCGCTTCTGGAGCCGATGACACTCATGGCGCTCGCTCATGTCGTCAGCCTCACGATCGTCGTGCATCCCGGGCACCTGGGGCGCGGCATCGGCACGACGCTCATGACCGCACTCATGGACTGGGCGGAAAGCCAGCCGCATGTCGAAAAGGTGGAGCTTCGCGTCCGGGCCACCAACACTCGCGCGATTGCCTTGTACCAACGCTTTGGATTCGTAGAAGAAGGCCGGTTTGAGCGCCGCATACGGTTGCCGGACGGGTCGTATATCGCCGATGTCTCCATGGCGCGGTTTGTTCGGCAGGCGGAGACCTTGCTTTGACCCACCACATCGTCTCTATGTCGACCGACTCCAGGAAGGCTGAGTGCCCCTATGGGCTCGTCATTGTCGAGGGCATCATGGGCTCGGGTAAGTCGACAACGATGCGGCTGATCGCACAGCGCTTGCACGACGCAGGGCAGCAGGCGCTCGCAATCCACGAGCGAACAGAGCCGCATCCGGTCCGGGCGACGGATGAACTTGAACACTGGTTCGAACCGTGGCGCGATGCGACGCCAGAGCATCTTGCAGGGCGTGCCTTGGCGAAATGGAGCACCTTTGTGCAGGACGTGCAGGCCAAGCGCTGCATTCCGGTGATGGACGGCCAACTGTTTCATGGCGACCTCACACACCTGCTGTTGATGGAGGCAGAGAGCGAGCTGATCGCCAGCTATGTGCAGGCATTGGCGAAGGTCATTACGCCGCTCAACCCCTTTGTTCTGTATCTCTGGCAGGAAGATGTTGATCGTGCCATTCGCACCGTTTGCGCAGAGCGTGGCCAGGAATGGGTCGAATATCAGGTGAACTGGAAGCTCGCCGCGCCCTACTGTGTGAGCAGAAACTTGCGTGGATTGGACGGGCTCATTGCCCTGTATCGCGACTACCGTGCACTGACCGACCAGCTTTTTTGGCAACTGCCTGGTGCCAAACTCGCTATCGAAAATTCAGCGCAAGCTTGGCCAACGTACGAGCGAAATATTCTCGATGCGTTGGGACTTCGAGCGTGGTGCTCATAGGTTCTCCCTCTGCTTTCCAAGCAGGGCACGCCAACGTTCCAAGCACAGCCGCTTTGATTTGTCTTTCAACGCACGTCAACAAGAGGACCTTCCAATGCAGCCAGTCGTCAGAGTCTCGATTCTCCGGTGCCCGCCGGACAAGTTTGCCGAGATGCGGCAGATGATGAACGACCTCGAACCGGTGCTTCGGCCCGGCATCGAGGCGATGCGCGGATTGATCGCCTTCTATGTGGGCGAAGACGAGTCCACCTCGTCGCTATCGAACGTGAGCCTGTGGACCGACCTGGACGCGGCCAAGCAACTGAACACGTTCCAGCCGATGCTGGATTCGGGCAAGCCGTTTATCGACAAGGGCGGCACGTTTGAGCGGCCGATCATGAATTACCTGCCGATGTGGGAGTTGAAACCCGTGTCGAAGGCGTAAGGCTTTGTTGGGTTTTTCCCAGAGCACGTTGACCTGTTGATATGGCAGCCCTGGCCATCTACGAAAATGGCTGGCTACGGGGGAGCGCTACGTATGCGCTCCATTTTGAAATCGACACGTACACGTCAGGAGAAGCGGAACATGGGGTCTTGGATTCGATGCAAGTGCGACCAGCTTGTTCATAAGAACCTATTCTGCGGAACGGGCATATCTTTGCTCGCGACAGAAGAATTCCTCGATGAAGCTCATGAAAGCAAGAGTGTCGATGATTTCATCTCTGATCTTGTTCGTCAGTCCGACCTACTTCTTACATGCGGAAACTGTGGGCGCAAGATCGTGGTGAGGGAAACCAGGGATGTATTCGAGGTCCGCTTTTTTAAACCAGAACAAGAAGAGTGAGCGCATGACATTCCGAGCGCTGATAAGCGTGATGCTAGGCCTGAAACCGCGGGAGCCTTCAGCGGCACCGGTCCAAAAAATCGCCGTCGCTCCCCAGCTGAGCCAGCAGTTCGAACTTCCGGTGCAATGGATATTGCAGCAGGAAGATGAGCGCATCGCGATTTTCCGCAACGAGGCGGGGGACACGCTCACGGTCAATTACTTCATGGCCGTGCCTGACATTCAAGCGCCTATTGATGACGCTGACGCGCTGCGGGTGTTCTATCGCCGTATGGCTGAGGTACACGGTCTCGCCTTGATCGAGGCAGACGTGGCACAACTGGCCTCATTGAGCGCAGTGCGTACCCTGCTCAAGGCGCGGATAGAGCAAATACGCGGTTTTGCCTTTATCGGTTCCTATACCCTGCCCTTTGCGGATCGCTCATACGTCATCAAGGTGGAGAGTATGGAGCGAGGTACTACAGGCATACGGGAAGCCGCCGCCATGATTCTGATGGGGCCGCCGAACATTGATAAAGCAACAGGCGAATTGATCGGTTGGGCGCAGGACCCGTACGACCCAGTCTACCGTGCTGAATTCATGCGCAACCAGGCGGATGATCAGAGGTTCGATGCCCAGTTTCCTGACCATCCTTTGAGCAGGGTTCGGCGCTACCTAGCCGAGCTTGAATCTAGCGTGCGACCTGATCAGGCTATTTATGAGCTGCAACCGTTCCAGTACTCGGCGCAAGGGCGTTAAGTGGCGGCGCAAAGACGAGTGCACTGTGGCGGCGTCATGCGTAAAACAAGTACCGCCTGCAGACGCAGATTTAAGACTAACAAATGGATTCCACACAGTTTGAGCAAATTTGGTCCGCGGTCTATGGGCGACCCGCGTGGTTGGTGAAGAAGGGGCATGGGAGCTTTCTTACCTTCGAGTTTGGGGAGCCTTCGCTTCGGATCAGAGAGCCACGGCCCCCTCTGGGCAATGTCTCTGAACGCGTCCGTGAGCGGCTGAGCCAGAGGCTGGTGATGGTGACCGGAGAGTGGCGCTTGTGGATCTACTGCTGCCATTGGTCGATTGCTCAAAGTGGCAGAGATCTCGCCCACAGCGAATCACCAGACGACCAGATTGCGTTTTCAACGCAAAGCCTCGATGGCCAGAAGTTGCTGTCTGTCGTGCCGGGCACGGCGCCTGGATCCTGGGTGTTCTCGTTCGACCTGGGCGGAGCGCTTAAAACGTGGCCGTACGGTGACGATTCGTCAGATGAGCAGTGGCACCTATTCGAAAGGGCCTCCAGTCGTGTTTTTTCTGCAAGAGCGGATGGCCGCCTCGTTTATGGTGCGGATACCGACTAGGAAGGTCGCCAGCGATCATTCAGAAGAGATCGGACAGATGCCGCTGGCATCCGTGATGACATACGTCCCCGCTCTTGGGCGTCTTCGCCTTTGCAATCGCATCTTCGTTTGGCAAAGAGCAATCCCCCGCCGGGGCAACCAGACTGCGATGGGTGTCAACTTGGTTCAATGTGTCCTGCCACCCCATGCCGCTCAAACTGCCCTGCATCTCGCCCGGTGCTTCCGTCACGCATCCTTCGTCGCCACAGGCGAGTACAGGTGAGACCGCTACGCCGTCCACGCCTGCCAGACAGGCGTCCCGCCAGCGCGGCGAACTTGACGGTTTGAAGAAAGCCCCCCCGGCACCCCCTGCACTGCCAAACGCACCTCAACCCCACGTCGGCATAGCGAAGCGGGTCGGCAAGGCGTTGCGTGCCCAGGTCAAGAGCACCTTCAGTGGCCTGACCAAGGACGGCGCCAGCCGACTCGACTGGAACACCCCATTCAGCGCACATTCGCGGGCCGGCAAACCGACCACGTTGCGTGATTTCGCCCAGGTCACGCAAGTTGCGCAGCGGATTGCGGCCGCGCGCGGCGACGCGCCCCAGACCGGCAGTCCTTCGAGTTCGGCACGTAGAACGGCGCAGGCGCTCAATCATGCAATGACAGGGCTGCGCACGCAGATTTCGGCGATCGCCAATGCCAGCGCCGGTCTCCACGGCGGCAGCTCGCAACCGGCGCAGGCGCTGCAACACGTTGATGACGTCATTGCCTACTGGGCGTCGCCGCAAGGGCAAGCGCTGGCCGCGAAGGTCAGCAGCGAACCCGAGGCGTTCGTGGCGGGGGTCCAGGAGATGGCTGCCGCGCATTCGCCTGCCGTCGCCATGGCGGTCTCGCTGGCGCTCGTGTCTGCCAAGGAACGTCTCGACCCAGGCAACGCCACAACGCTCAATGGCGACATCTTTTCGTATCTGAAGCATGCGGACCTGGGTGCCGAAATCGGTAACGCGAAAACGCATTCCGAGACATCGCGCGACACCCATATCCTTGCCCTGCGCGGCGCGCTGGAGCAGACGCGCAAGGCCTTGATGGCAAACCGGTGCACCACTGCTGCCGATTCGAGTGCGGCCGATGCGGCGGGTGCGTCTTCGTCGGCGCCGTCCCATGTCATCGACGTCAAGGCCCTGCAGGCATTCATCCAGACGGTGCGAGATTTCCCCATCACCATGCGTGGGGCCGCACAACATGCGCCGCAGGCGCTCGCCAATTGGCCGGGGGTGCGCGACAGCCTCGGGCAGTTCGATGCGCACAACGCCGAGGCCGCCGCAACGTGCCTGGCCGCGCTCGAAGCGGTGGCCGATGAAATCGGCCCGCAACAGCCTGCGCACGGGCAAAAGGGGCCGGTGGTGGTTTCTGCGCAGATCGCTGAGACGATCCGCGACGCGCAGGAGGCAATGATTGCGGTTGTGTCCACGCCGACGCACCTGCACACACACGACCAGCAGCTCAAGCATGCCGAATCGGGGCGGGCCGTTGCGTGGGGCGCGTTGCAGCACGCCGCAGCAACCGGCAATTTCGAGGCAATGCTCGCCGCCACCGGCAACCACAGCCTGGGCGCCGCCGATCAGGGCACCCTGCGCATGCATCTGCAGGCCGGCGCCGCCATTGCCACGGCGCTGAAGGCCAAGCCGACGCCCGAGGCGCTGATTGCCGCGCGGCTCGCCCCGCACGAAGCCGTGTCGAGCGCGGTGAACTTCGCCCAGCGCGTGTCCGACGCAAGCGCCAAGCTCATCCACGGCGCAGGACCGGCAACCCTGAGCGCCGCCGACAAGAGTGATCTGGTCGCATGGCGCAACGGCTTCACCGACGACGCACCGGGTTCCGACCTGAGCCAGTTCAAGGCGCGCATGTTCAAGTCGCTTGCCTGGGTCGATCGGATGGAAGATGACCGGCCCGCGACATTGCCAAGCCACCACAAATCGCCGCTCTCCGCTGCGCGCATGGGGATGGCGCAGGGCGATCGCGCCGTCTTGGCGAACGAGCAGAAGGCGCTGATGGCCGAGCTCGCGAAACCGGCGGTCAGCGACGTGGTGCAGGCCGTCGCCGCCGAAATGGAGCGCCTTTACGGTAGCCCCCCGCCGACAGAGGCTGCCTCCGAAGACGGGGCACCTCATCGACCGGATGCGTTGACCGACACCCATTGCCAGTGGATCGCCCTGCGGGTCGCGCTTGACGACTGGATGCCCGAACACAGCGCCGCGCGCCAGGGGCATCAACTGGTGCTAGGCCGCGAATTCTCGCCTGCCGCATTGCCGGAAGCGGTCGAACAGCGCATTCGCAAGTTCACGGAAGCCGCGGCAAACAAGGTGACATCGGGCACCCCCGAGGCACTGGAACAGGCGGTTGCCAACGTCCGGCAGCATCTTGGCAATGTCCGCCTTGGCTTTGAAGACGTGCATGCGCTTGCCAACTTCCTCAATGTCGAGCAGCCCGAGCCGTTCCAACAAGCCATGGAAGCCGCCCGGAAAATTGCCACGGCGCCGCCGCTGGCCCCGGCCGACCGATCGCAGGAGAGCGTGCGCGCCATGGTGGTGGATTACCTGAAGACAATTCCGGGTGGCAACACGGTCCGTTTCAGCCGCGGCACCACCGGCGGGTTCAGCACCAAGGGCATCACCAAGGCACTCGTCAACGCCAAGAAACGGCTGATGGGCGTGCCGGTGGCCGGCAATGCCCGTGTCGATCTGCGTTATGAGAAGGGGCGTGAAGCGGCCGTCTCTATGTCGTACCCCGTGCATGCCGCCGAGCTGTTCATCGGCACGGAAAAGCGGCACCGTGGGCGCATCGGCGCGGGCTGCTTCTTTGGCGCGAAACTATTCAAATGCTGCCGCACCGGCGCCAACGTGGATGTGAATCCGTACGAGCACGAGCGCACGGACGCCACGGGCCTCATGGTCCGAATCCCGCGCCGGACGGCGGCAAAAGATGCGGAAGTCCGCGCGTTGTTCTCGCGCGTGACCGACTTCATGTTTTCGGCGGCGGATGCCCGGCGCCGCTCGCCCGAGGGCATGCCCGACGCCGATGCGCTGTTCCGCGCCTTCGCCAGCGAGTTCTACGCCGAGCACGATCTGTCGATCAGCTGGATCAACCAGAAGACACGCGCCCACCGCAGCGAGATGTCGGTGGGGATCGGTGCTTCCGTCACCAAGCTGCTCAACCCCAGCCAGCACCGCAAAAGCCAGCAAGAAACCGGTGCCCTCGGCACGAGCCTGGGCTACTCGTTCGAGAAGCAATGGCTGTCGACCTTCAAGCAGCTCGACGCCACCGGCACTTACCGGATTGCCAACCTGCGCGAGCAAAAGCTGAGCCGGCACAAGCTCAACCTTGGGCTCACCACCTCGGCTGTGACCGGCACGATCGGCAACACGTCGGCCGATCTGTTCGGTGGGGGGGCGGTGGTCAAAGAGCGCGGCACGAACGTGAAGCTGCGCCTCGCAATCGATCGGGACAACGTGCTGCCGACAAAGTCGGTGGCCGATTTCGAATTCGACAGCTTCCACGACTACGCCCGGTATGTGGAGGCCACCAAGCAGGAGTGGGCGAGATTCTTCGCCTATCCGCACAGGAACGATCCCGATGGCGGGCTGGCGAAGGGGCTCAAGGCCGTCAACGACAATCTGGATACGGCCCGCCTCCTCGACACGCCGTACAACGCCTTTTTTGTGCGGCGGGCCCTCACAACCGACGCTGCGAAAACGCTCAACCATCTGCAGCAGCTTTCGCAGGTGACGCCGCAAAGCGAGACCAAGCTGCACGAGCAGCTGGCGGCGTCTTACACCAAGACCATCAATGCCCCCCACTCCTGGATGCCGATCGGCTTGCGTGCTTATGAAAAATACAGCGAGGCCGATGGTTTCAACGTCAACGCGGGGCTGCGCCTGACGCAGAACACCGGGTTGAAGGTCGAACGCCAGATCGTGTTCGACACCATCGACGCCAAGCTGCTCAAGGCGTACGAAGCCGAGCTGACAGCGGAACAGAACGCGCCGCAGCAACCGACCCAGGGCGAGGGTCCTGCCACCGTGCCGCCATCGCCTCGTCCGCTGCGGCGCGAGGGTTCATCGGACATCCCGCTGTACCAGAGCGTGCAAGGCGCACGACCCGAAATCGAATCGGAGCCCGAGGCGTCAGGCCACGAACAGGCGTCGGCACCATCGCGCGACGCGCAGCGGTCTCCGTCGCTTGCCGACATGTTGGCCATGTCGCCGCCGCGCTCGCGGTCAGAATCACAGCCCGAGTCACAGCCCGAATCGCGGCCCGATTCGCAGCCCGCCGACACGCGCGCGCATCTGGAGCGCTTGAAGCAGCAAATGGATGTGAAGGCCGGCATTGCGCCTGCGCCGAAAAAGTCCGGCGGCCTCTCCAGCAAGCTGTTCGGGCAACGTAAGCGCAAGCCACAACCGAGCACGCCCCCTCTGCAGGCCGATCCGGGCCGGAACACGTCCCCCGCCCCCAAGCCAGAGCGGAAACCGACTGCGCGCCGCGGCGGATGATCTCGAAGACGTGAAGCGGGGAGATTGGGGGCACGGCGCACAACCTCCTCGACTCGCGCGTCTACGGTGAGGCGCGATCCAGCAGCTTCATCCCCGATGTAGACGGCGAGCCGCTAGCCAGCGATTGGCGCAACCGCCACCTGTCGTTGGCCGCAGCGGCTTTTGTTCAATCGGCCGTGAGCGCGCCGGGCGCCGAGCTCTGAACTCTGAGCTCGGGCTGCCGAGAAAAATGGGATTGCATGTGTATCCTGCCGTGAGTGCATCCGGTCAGTCACGACACCCTTTACATGACACACACAGTCCATATTCAAGTGCCTGGCGAGACCATCGCATGTGCTTCGCTGGCCGATATTCAAGACCTCATCCCACGCTATCCGCGCCCTGAAACCCGAAGACAGATTGGGGCCTACGGGCTCGCGCTGGCCGCTTCGTTGGCGGTGAGGCCAACCACCGGCTTTGAAGATGCGATCCACGTGTTGAACGAAATGGCACGGGCAAAAGCGAGCCTTGATATTGCGTCGGGGCACTGCATTGATGTCGTGCAAGCGACGTCTTCGGTGATGCTGGCGACGCAGACATACGCTGATGAACAAACCGTGCCGTGCACCGAATGGCCGTTACCGAAGGAGGTTGCGGACGCTGCACGCCAAGCAGCGGAGCAGGTCGTCGCGAGCCTGCTCTCCACTTAAGGGAAATGTTGTGCGATAACCAGCACAACTGACCCCGCATCAACACCCCTCACCCAATGCGCCTCACCACCCTCCTCGCAGCCCTCGCGCTCAGCGTCGCCCAGCCGGCAATCGCCCAGACCGGCAAGACTGACACCCCCTCGCCGTACGTCAAAGCCGGAATCCCCGCGCCATCGCGCGCCTGGACAGGTGCCGACTACACCCAAGCCGTGAATGTCTTGGAGTCGGGTGCTTCGCCCCTACCCCGTTTCTCGGATAGCAATGGGGCCGCGGTGCTCAACCGTATGACGGCCGTGGAAAACTTGGACTTCTACCGCAATCCCTCGGTGCCGCTGGAGACGCGTTATGGGGACTACCTCGCCCTTTCCATCGGCATCAATACGCTGATGACGCTGTACCTGGATTCGCCTCGCGACAGCGCTGGGAAGACGCAGCTTGAAACCGCCGCGATCGTGGCCTACCGGCTTCGCGTCGCCGTCGCGGGCCTGGACCTGGTGGACGAATTGATATCCACCGTCCCGAAAGATGAGAAGTACGCAACCCGAGTCGCCAACATGAAGACCATGCAAACCGCTTACTCATCAACATTGGGGGATGCCGAAGTCATGCTCACCGCGGAACACGGCTTTTCTGCAGCAGGCAGATCGCTGGTGCTCAAGGCCATGGCCGACACGCTGCCGACCCTCAAACGGGCATTCCAACCGTTCTACAAAGAAGAGCTTCGACAGAGGCTCGAAGCGGATCGCGCGAAACTCAACGACGCAGAAGACCGCAGGCTGCTTGATGACATGATTGGCCAGCTCGACAACCTAGGCCTCTGCCACGGATTGCTGAGAAAAGGGCTCCGCGTGCCGAGCTCCGAACTCGAGCCGCCGAGAAAATAACTCCGCGCGTCGAGCGCAGAGCTCGAGCCGTCGAGAAAAAAGCTCCGCGTGCCGAGCTCGGAACTTGGGCTGCCGAGAAAATAACTCCACGCGCCGAGCTCAGAACTCGGACCGCCGAGAAAAAAGCTTCACGCGTCGAGCTCGGAACTCGGACTGCCGAGAAAATTTCTCCACACGCCGAGCTCAGAACTCGGACCGCCGAGAAAATAACTCCGCGCGCCGAGCTGGGAACTCGGGCCGCCGAGAAAAAAGCTCCACACGCCGAGCTCAGAACTCGGCATAGGACTTTTCGGATTCTTCGCCCAGAACGGCCTTCTGCTATTGCGCGCCTGCGTGGCAGCGGCGAATCTCCCGCCGTCGTGCCCTCCGTGCAGGGCCTTGCCAACCGATCCGTGAGACATCCGATGCCACAGAACTTGATCTCGTTTCAGCTCACCCCCGCCGATCTGGCCGCCGTGGATGGCGCGCTTAAAACCCTCGAAGACCGACTTGCCAGCCTGATCGACCTATCGCCCGAGCAACGCCGGGCACTGGTGAAGATGGGCGACAAGTCCGAAGCGTTCGCCCGCAAGGCCGTGGAGGTGCTGGTCAACAACCCCAACGTGTTGCCCGGCAACTTTGATCTGGCCGAACTGCGCCGCGATCTGGCTGGCTTCGATCAGCTCCGCAGCCGCCTCGTGCGTGTGGCGCGCATCTTCGAGCGTATGTCGGACTCACAGCTCGCCCTGGGCAGCGATGTGATGAGCGGCGCGATGGAGGGGTACGCCTTTCTCAAAGTCGCCGGCCAGGGGGAAGGGTTGGATGCGGCCAGGAAAGCGCTGGCGGTGCGGTTTAGTCGGGGCGCGAAGCGGAAGGAGGATGAGGCTGAGCCGGTGTGACGCGGGATCGCGGAGATCGCCAACATCGGCATCACCGTATGGAGAGGCGATGAATGTTCGCGCTTCGTTGTCGCGCTACCGCCTCCGATCCATCCCGATTTCAGGGCACCCTGCAATGGGCGCATTGGTTTAATCACATCCGACGGGTTGGCCCATCGGGTATATCCCGCCGGCAGAAGCGGGGGCAAACTGCTGGCGGCAACTTGCCAGCGAGACCACCGCAACGGTCTCAACTCAAACCAACCAGCCTCCTCGAACGCCGGGGCGATTCAATCATGAATGCTAGTCAGCTCCTTCAGCACGCACACGAAATCGTTAGCAATTGCAGCTTCTGTTTTGTGTCTTCGATCGACGCTTCCGGTCAGATCAACTCCAGAGTCGTCGAGATCTTGGAGATCGAGCAAGACCTCTCTATTCGGTTCATGACCGATTCGAGAACGCGCAAAGCGTCGGAGATTCGCCAAGGGAAGACGATCAGCCTGTCCTTCCTCAGCATGGCCGACGCGGGATACGTCACCATCGGAACTGCCCCGACAGTCTCTGGGGAGACCGCACTGAAGCAACGCATCTGGAAAGAATCACTGCGCAGGTGGTTCCCCGATGGGCCGGACGACCCCCATGCGGTCACTGTGACCTGCGCACCTGTCTGGATTGAACTGTGGTCGCTCAAGCGAGGGGTCGCCCCAGCACCTCTGGGCCTCAATTCAGTTCGACTGACTCGAAAGGACGACGGCTGGCAAGCACATCAAACGTTTCCCACCGACGGCGAACCCGCGCCGCTCTGATAACCGGCATCGCGGCAGCGAGACCGACGATTCTCCGTGGGAGTGCTCAAGTACAGGGGTGTGAATGTCTTCGAATATAGAAACCCTCGCCAATTTGCTCGATGAAGCGGAAGCGCTACTTCGCTCTTACGAGCAGATTCATTGGGCGGATTGGTTGGCTAAGGACGCGGAGCGAATTCGCTCCCTTGACTGCTACGGCATCGAACACCTGCTCTATGCGTATGGCGGTATGGGCAGCCTGAACGACGTTGTTCTGCCATGGACCAATGGCGCTGGCGTGAAGATGGGTTCCAACGATAACCAGCGCTTCGACAGGCTCCGAAGCGAAATCTACGACCTCGCAAAGATGTGCCGATCGGCGGCGTTTTGATCGGGCTGCACGCGGGTGGCTTCGAGCATTTCCGCGCGATGGATGAGGTGCGGCAGGCGGAGTATCTGGGGACGTGTTTGGAATATGCGGAGGGGGCGTATAGGGCGTTGACGGTTTGGGATGGGATTGATGCGGAAGAAGAAGGCTCTCGCTGATCATATCGCGCAGCACCTTCCTGCCGATTCGGTCTACAAACGACCGATGGAGTGTGTAGGGCCCAGCTACCTCACCAACATTCGTCGAGCTTGTCTTCCCATGAGTCGAATAAACGTGGCTGCCCTCTCATCAACTAGCCCGGCTTGATCTAGCGAGAGCAATCGAACAGTTGTTTCTCCCTTGGGGGCTTGAAGCATATTCATGCCCAGTGCCAAAGCAACTTTCTCTGGCGAGTCGAAATTTGATCGAAGCACGCGGCGAATACCCGAGGCGATCATGTCTGCAACCTGGACGCCGGAGAATTTCTGTGAGTCCACATAGCTGAAGTCTTCGTTGATTACCCGGCCAACGTTCACGCTACCCTTGCTTGGGTCAACGTCCAACCCGTAAGTTTCCTTGAGATAGTTCGGCGCGGTACCGGGTTCGTATTCGAATCGCTTGAAGTAACGGTAGTCCTCGCCTTCAAGAAATATCATTGGGTCTTGTAAAGACTTCGTCTGTAAAAGTGCGGGCAGGATTTTTTTAAATGCCTTTTCATATCGGTTGGGTATTTGATCTTTCTGATCTACGCGCCACCGAAAGTGCGCCAACGCAGCTGGTTGCCGTTGCACATAGTAGAGCGGTGCGTTCTTCAGAACTGTGTGTACAAGTTCAATTTGCAGAGCGAGTTGCGTGTAGAGCTGCGGCGGTAGCGAGCTGACTTCGTCTGCAAGGTCCGAGATCATTCTCCGACCTTCCTCATACTTCATTTTTTCGATGTTCTGCCTGATCTTGTCGACTTGAATCTGCTGATGGCAAAGCATTTCATCACGACGATGCAAGCTAACATCGACAGCTAGCGCGAAAGCTATGCCACCAAGTTTTTCCAAGGCGACTAGAAACTTAACGAAGCTATCTTCTGGAATACCACCAAGCTTGACCTCACGGCCCGCTCCGTACTTGAAGCGTAAGTCTGAAACGAGCGCATCCAACGGACGCCGCTTCGACTCAGGCAGAACAAAGGCCGCGATCGCACACCAGGCATTCTCTTTCTCGGTAAGCGCGAACGTTCCTGATTCGTCAACGAAGATGTACATGTGTCACGTAGCCTAGGAAGAGATAAGTATTGGGTTTGGGCACGACTCGATTGCATTCTTGCACGCTACGGCAACTTGTCGTGGCCCTTGCCTCATCGGATCCAACGTCGAAATAGGCTGTCACGCTGGCAACCTGGTGGGGCCCCAGTGAATAGGCATTCATCACACCGATGGCCTTCATTTTTACACCCCGTTTACACCCCTCCCCCCAACCTTTACCCCGTTTTTACCCCCCTTTCCCTAATGTTGCACTGCACGCAGGCCCTGTGACGGGAGCCCGCCTGCAAGCCGCTTCCGGCCCTGTTGCGCGCACACGCGCCGAGCCGGACGGCACCCAAAACAACAAGGGAAAGGTCCATGCAAGCCAAGGTTTCTTTGCACGCCACCGTCATCGGTGGCGTTGTCTTCTGTGCCGCAGCACTGTCCAGCGCGGCCGCATTTGCGCAATCCACTGACGCCGCTCCGGCGCCCGCCGCTGCCCCCGCGAGCCCGCTGACGGCCAACGTCACGCTCGCCAGCCAGTACCGCTATCGCGGTCTCATGCAGACCAACAACAAGCCCGCCATTCAAGGCGGCGTTGACTACGCATTGCCGAACGGCTTCTACATCGGCAACTGGAACTCGTCGATCAGTTGGCTGGGGGATTCCAACCCCAACGTGTCGGCCCCCATCGAGATGGATTTCTACGGCGGCTACAAGACCGAGTTGATGAAGGACGTGCCCATCGATGTGGGCGTGCTGCAGTACTGGTACCCCGGCAGCTACCCGAGCGACTACACCCGTCCGCATACCACCGAAGGTTATGCACAGATCGGCTATGGCCCGGTCACGTTCAAGTATTCGCACGCATTCTCGAACCTGTTCGGCACGCCCGATTCGCACCACAGCCAGTACTTTGATCTGTCGGGCAACTTCGACACCGGCTTCTGGGGCCTGACGCTGAACCTGCATGCCGGCTACCAACAAGTGCCGCACCAGGCCGTGCGCGCCTCGTATGCCGACTGGAAGGTCGGCGTGACGAAGGACTTCGGCAACGGCTGGGCCGCATCGCTGGCCTACATCGATACGAATGCATCGCGCGCGTTCTATACCAACACGCGCGGCAACTACATGGGCAAGGCCACGGCCCTGCTCGCGGTCACCAAAACGTTTTAACCATCTGACCGACAAGGGGAGCGTTCATGGACCTCGTTTATCTCGCCGGCCTCGCGGTGCTGGCTCTGGCAGTGGGCGGGCTACTCGCCCTCTCCGGCAGGCTCGCCACGAAAGACCAACCCACCACGCATGCGATGGAGAAACAGCAATGACCTGGCTCTACGTGCTGTCCGGGGCCATCACGGTGGTCCTGCTCGTCTATTTGTTCGTGGCCCTGCTGTGGCCCGAACGCTTCTAACAACAACGCGAGGCACACCATGAATGCGTTCCTCCTCCAGCTGGCGATCTATCTGGTCGTGCTGCTGGTTCTGGCCAAACCGCTGGGCGCGTATATGACCGGCGTGTTTGGTGACAAACCTTCGCGCGCACACTGGCTCGGCCCCATCGAGCGGCTGTTCTATCGCGTGGCAGGCGTCAACCCGCAGGCAGAGATGGGCTGGAAGCGCTATGCCGCTGCCGTCATCGTCGTCAACGTGCTGGGCGCGCTGGCGGTGTATGCACTGCAACGCGCGCAGCAGTGGCTGCCGCTCAACCCGCAGAGCTTTGGTGCGGTCACGCCGGATTCGTCGTTCAACACGGCGGTCAGCTTTGTGACCAACACCAACTGGCAGGGCTACTCGGGCGAAAGCACGATGAGCTATCTCACACAGATGCTCGGCCTGGCAGTGCAGAACTTCCTGTCTGCCGCGACGGGCATTGCGGTGGTGATTGCGCTCATCCGCGGTTTCGCGCGCCACTCGGCCAAGACCATCGGCAACTTTTGGGTCGACTTCACGCGTGCCACGGTGTACGTGCTGCTGCCGCTGTCGATCGTCGTGTCGGTGTTCTTCGTGAGCCAGGGCGTGATCCAGAACTTCGATGCGTACAAGGAGGTGACCACCGTCACCGCCACCACGTACGACAACCCGAAGATGGACGCCAGCGGCCAGCCGATCAAGGATGCCCAAGGCAACCCCGTCACCGAGAAAGCCACCACGCAAACGCAGACCCTGCCGATGGGCCCGGTCGCGTCGCAAGAGGCGATCAAGATGATCGGCACCAACGGCGGCGGCTTCTTCAATGCCAACTCGGCGCACCCGTACGAGAACCCCAACGCGCTGACCAACTTCGTGCAGATGCTGGCGATCTTCATCATCCCGGCGGCGCTGTGCTTCACGTTTGGCGGCATGGTGGGGGATGGGCGCCAAGGCTGGGCGGTGCTGGCGGCCATGACGGTGTTGTTTGTGGCGCTGGCGACGTTCCTGGCGTGGGCCGAGCTGCATGCCAACCCGATGCTTGCCAACCTCGGCGTCGATCAAACCATCGGCAACATGGAAGGCAAGGAAACGCGCTTCGGCATCGTGGCGTCGTCGCTGTTTGCCACCATCACCACGGCGGCATCGTGCGGGGCGGTCAACGCCATGCATGACTCGCTCACCGCGCTGGGCGGCTTCGTGCCGATGTTCCTGATGCAACTGGGCGAAGTCGTGTTTGGCGGTGTGGGCTCGGGCCTGTACGGCATGCTGGTGTACGCCATCCTGGCCGTGTTCATCGCGGGCTTGATGATCGGCCGCACGCCGGAATACCTCGGCAAGAAGATCGAGGTGTTCGAGATGAAGATGACGTCCATCGCGATCCTCGTCACGCCGTTGCTGGTGCTGGTCGGCACGGCCATCGCCGTGGTGGTGACGCAGGGCAAGGCGGGCATCTTCAACCCTGGCACGCACGGCTTCTCTGAAGTGCTGTACGCGTTCTCTTCGGCCGCCAACAACAACGGCAGCGCGTTTGCGGGGCTGTCTGTCAACACGCCGTTCTACAACGTCGCGCTGGGCATCGCCATGTGGCTGGGTCGCTTCTGGATCATCGTGCCGGTGCTGGCCATGGCGGGCACCTTTGCTGCCAAGAAGCGCTTGCCTGTGACGGTCGGCACGCTGCCCACGCATGGTCCGCTGTTTGTCGTGCTGCTGATCGGCTCGGTGCTGCTGGTGGGTGCGCTCACCTACATCCCGGCGCTGGCGCTCGGCCCGATTGCAGAACACCTCGCAGAACACCTCGCACGCTAACGCGCGCTGCCAACTCCATCTCAACAGGTGCCTTATGGCGATCCGTTACCCAGAATCCGAACCGGCTGTGCGCACGGTCAAACACAAGCTTGAGTCGAGCGGCGGTGCGGTTGAACAACCGCAGGCCCGCAGCACGTCACACACGCTCTCCGCCAAGGAGGTGCGCAAGCTGTCGATGTTCTCGTCGGCGCTGGTCAAGCCGGCCATTGTCGATAGCTTCCGCAAACTCTCGCCTGCTGCGCAGGCCAAGAACCCGGTGATGTTTGTCGTGTATGTCGGCAGCATCCTCACCACCATCCTGTGGATCATGGCGCTGCGCGGCCAGGCCGAAGCCCCGGCGGGCTTCATCCTCGCCGTGTCGGTGTGGCTGTGGTTCACCGTGCTGTTCGCCAACTTTGCGGAAGCACTGGCCGAAGGCCGCAGCAAGCAGCAGGCCGCATCGCTGCGCGGCATCAAGACGACGGTGCAAGCGAAGGTGCTGGCCGATGCGCGTCGCCGTGATCGCGTGGAGCCCCGCGCCGCCACCGCACTGCGCCGTGGCGACATCGTCCTCATCGAAGCCGGCGACATGGTCCCCGGCGACGGCGAAGTCATCGAAGGCGTCGCCTCGGTGGACGAAAGCGCCATCACGGGCGAATCCGCGCCGGTCATCCGCGAATCGGGTGGCGATTTCTCGTCCGTCACGGGCGGCACGCGCGTGCTGTCGGACTGGATCGTCGTGCGCATCACCGCCAACCCGGGCGAGAGCTTTCTCGATCGGATGATCTCGATGGTGGAAGGCGCCAAGCGCCAGAAGACCCCCAACGAACTCGCGCTGACGATTCTGCTGGTGAGCCTGACCATCATCCTGATGCTGGCCACCGTCACGCTGCTGCCGTACTCGTTGTTCTCGGTGGAAGCCATGAAGGCTGGTTCGCCGATCACGATTACCGTGCTCGTCGCGCTGCTGGTGTGCTTGATCCCGACCACCATCGGTGGCCTGCTCTCGGCGATTGGCGTGGCGGGCATGAGCCGTATGATGCAAGCCAACGTGATCGCCACGTCCGGCCGCGCGGTGGAAGCCGCCGGTGACGTGGATGTGCTGCTGCTCGACAAGACCGGCACGATCACGCACGGCAACCGTCAGGCGTCGCGCTTCATCCCCGCGCCGGGCGTGACAGCCAAGGCGTTGGCCGAAGCGGCATGGCTCTCCTCGCTGGCCGATGAAACGCCGGAAGGCCGCAGCATCGTCACGCTCGCACGCAACCTGGGCGAAGCGTCCATCGATGAAGCCGCGCTGGCGAAGACGCAACCCGTGTACGTCGCCTTCTCTGCGCAAACGCGCATGAGCGGCATCAACGTCGGACAAAACGGCGAGGCTCGCCAGATCCGCAAGGGCGCAGCAGACGCCATCCGCACGCACGTCACGCTGCTGGCCGGCAAGTTTCCGGAAGCCGTATCGACGGCGGTGGATGACGTTGCGCGCCAGGGCGGTACGCCGCTCGTGGTGTCCGACAACGACCGCGTGCTTGGCGTCGTAGAGCTGAAGGACATCGTCAAGGCCGGCATCCGCGAGCGCTTTGCCGAGCTGCGCCAGATGGGCATCAAGACGGTGATGATCACCGGCGACAACCGCCTGACCGCCGCGTCCATCGCAGCAGAAGCGGGTGTCGACGACTTCATCGCCGAGGCCACGCCCGAGACCAAGCTCGCGCTGATCCGTGAGCAGCAGGCACAGGGCCGCCTCGTCGCCATGACCGGTGACGGCACCAACGATGCCCCTGCCCTCGCGCAGGCTGATGTGGCCGTCGCCATGAACAGCGGCACACAGGCCGCCAAAGAGGCCGGCAACATGGTCGACCTGGATTCCAGCCCGACCAAGCTGATCCAGATTGTCGAGATCGGCAAGCAGATGCTGATGACGCGCGGCTCGCTGACCACGTTCTCGATCGCCAATGACGTGGCGAAGTACTTCGCCATCATCCCGGCCGCGTTTGCGACGACGTATCCGCAACTCGCAGCGCTGAACGTCATGCATCTGGCAACGCCCGCATCGGCCGTGATGAGCGCGGTGATCTTCAACGCGCTGATCATCGTGTTTCTGATTCCGCTGGCGCTCAAGGGCGTGAAGTACCGCGCGCTGGGTGCTGCCACGCTGCTGCGCCGCAATCTCTTGATCTACGGCCTGGGCGGCCTGCTGCTGCCCTTCCCGGGCATCAAGATCATCGACATGTTCCTGGCCGCAATGGGCTGGGTGTAAGGAAGGAGTGCATTCATGGCAACCACAACAACTCAATCCGTGCAGGCTGATGTGCCGCAACAAGGTGGTCTGCTGCGCGCAGCGCTGGTGGTCTTCGTTGGCCTGTCGCTGATTACCGGGGTGCTGTATCCGGTGGTGGTGACGGGCATCGGTAAGACGCTGTTTCCGGCGCAGGCCGGGGGCTCGGTCATTGAGCGCAATGGTAAGCCGGTTGGCTCGTCGCTGATCGGGCAGAACTTTGATACGCCGCAGTATTTCTGGGGGCGGATTTCTGCGACTGCGCCGAATCCATATAACGCCGCGGCGTCTGGTGGCTCGAACTTGGGACCGAGTAACCCGGCGTTGACGGAGGCGGCCAAGGCGCGGATTGCGGCGCTCAAGGAAGCGGACCCGACGAATACGGCGTCGATTCCGGCGGATCTGGTGACGGCATCTGCGAGTGGGTTGGACCCGCAGATCAGTCCGGCGGCTGCGGCGTATCAGGTGGAGCGCGTGGCGCGGGCTCGGCACATGTCGCCTGACTTGGTGAAGAAGCTCGTGGCTGAGAACACCAAGGGGCCCATTCTGGGGCTGTTTGGGGAGGCTACGGTGAATGTGCTGGAGCTGAATTTGGCACTGGATGACTTGAAGTGACTGTGTGGACCACCGGTTCTTTTTGCTGGTGGTCCATCCCCCTATCGTTCCCTGCCGGGACCGACTCACTTTTCTTTGTCTTGCCAAAGAAAAGTAAGCAAAAGAAAGGCGCGCCCGAGATGGCGACCCCCTCCTTGGATTTTTGTCGCGAGGAGGGAGAGGAGGCAAACTCGCTACGCTCAAACAGCCTCCCCTCTTTATCCTCCTCGCAACAAAAATCCAAGGCGCCATCAAGGGCAGGAAAGTCAAAGGCCAAACCGACGGCGCGCTGGTGTGAGCGCCGAGGCGAGTGGTTGTAGACCGCAAAGCCTGGGGAACGGGAGTAAGACGAAGTGGCACGCTGGCAAGAGATTGGGTGCTTTACCCTTGCCCTAGATGGCGCCTTGAATTTCTGTTGCAGGGAGGAAAAAGAAAGGGGAACTGTCTGAGCGCAGCGAGTTTTCCCCTTTCCCTCCCTGCGACATAAATTCAAGGAGTCTTTCGCCATCTCGGGCGCGCCTTTCTTTGCTTACTTTCTTTGGCAAGACAAAGAAAGTGAGTCGCCCCCGGC
>JGI24740J21852_10000080_pt1 | contig 32866 bp, 29 predicted proteins | sample KBSCornC6_FD_21852 | JGI IMG/M metagenome (IMG submission 21852) | reverse complement strand
GGCTGGGTCAGCGTCCGCGTCGCCCGCCGGGTCTTGCGGGGCGGCGGCAATGCGCTGCAGCAAATCGGCGTCCGCCGCGTGGAAGAACAGCGTCGCCAGCAGGCCGTACAGATCGGCACGGGCGAGATCCTCGGCGCTGTCGGCAGGCGTGGCGGCGGGCTGAAACTGCAAAGGCTGGGCGTCGGTCATCGGGTTCGTTCGGTTCAGTGTGTGGAGCCGGGGCGTTCGCCGCGCTCCATCATGTCGATCACGCGACAGTCGCCGCACATCTTCAGGCGCTCGGCCGCGGCGCCGAAGAACGCCGGGTGCCCACCGAGCTTGGCCAGCATCGTGGTCACCATCTGTGCGGTCCCAAACGGCTTGTTGCAGCGCACGCAGTGAAACGGCTGCGTTTCGTTGAGCGTGACGGGCTGACGCGCTTGCTCAGATAGATTCAAACGCGGCACCAGGGCGATGGCATCTTCCGGGCACGTGGTTTCGCACAGGCCGCATTGGACGCAATTGCGCTCGATCATGGACAGCACGGGCCGCTCAGCCTGGTCGCGCAACGCCTGCGAGGGGCATGCGCCTACGCAGGCCATGCAGAGCGTGCAGCGTTCGCGATTCACAGTGATGGCGCCAAACGGCGCGCCGGCCGGTAGCGGGATGACGGCTTCGGCGACCTTGGCGTGACGCGCGAGATGATCCAGCGCGAAATCCAGCGTCTCCCGCTTGGCCGCCGCCACCGCGAAGGTCGCAGTCGGCATGTCGCGGCGGAAACCGCGCAGCGGGCCCGACACATCGGCGGCATTCAGGCGAGCGTCCAGCCCAGCGGCATCGGCCGCATCGATCAGCACCACGGCCGGCGAATCCGCTGGCTCGCCAAGCCCCTCAAGCACCGCCTGCGCCACGGCCACCTGCTCGGCGAGCATGGCGCGGTACTGTGGCGCGTCGTCTTCGGTGAGCAGGATGGCGATGCGCGCGGCCCCATATGCAAGTGCCGAAAGCCACAAGTCCAGACCCGTTGATGCGGCGTGAAATATCTCGACCGGCAGCACATTCACCGGCACGCCCTGCGCCTTGCCGATGCGCGCGGCGTGGCCCAGTTGCTCGATCAACGCACGACCGCGCTCCCCGTTGTGCAGCAGGACCACGGCATCACGCCCGCCCGCCGACGCATACGTATTCAGCAACGTCTTGAGCTTGCGCCCCTGGTACGGCGCGCTCGGGTAGGCATAGGTGATGGCACCCGTCGGACACGCCGTCGTGCACGCGCCGCAGCCCACGCACAGATTGGGCGTGACCTGCACGCTGCCGCGCCCGTCCTTCCACTGCGACGAGATCGCCGACGCCGAGCACACCTGCACGCACGCATCGCAGCCCACCTGGCCATTGCGCCCGTGCGCGCAGATCGATTCCTTGTACTGGAAGAACTTGGGCTTCTCGAACTCACCCACCATCTGCAGCAGCGCCAATGAGGCAGTCAACTGCTTGCCGGCGTTCGCACCGGCGTGGAAGTAGCCCTGCGGCGGCTGGTGCTGCGGGAAGACGGGTGTGTCGTTCAGATCAAAGATCAAGTCGAACTGGCCGGACAGCGTCTGAGGCACATCCACGCGGCCAAAGTCGATGGCCATCGCTTCGCCGCAGGCTTTCACGCAGGCGCGGTGGTCGCGGCAACGGTCCAGGTCGATCTGATAGAGCGCGTCGATGGCGTCTTCGGGGCACACATCGATGCAGGCGTTGCAGTGCGTGCAGCGGTCCAGGTCGATCGGATTGCTGTTGCGCCACTGCACCTCGAACGCGCCGAGCCAGCCCTTCACCTCCGCCAGTTCGCCGGCGTGGACGGGCCAGCGGCGTTCCATGGGCACCGACAGCGGCCCGATGGCGCGATCACGGCCGGTGGCGAGCACAGTCACGCTCAGTTGGCCGGCCAGACGTTCGGCCCACGGCATCACGCGCTCGGCCGGGCCGACGATCAGCAAGTTGCCATCGGAGCGGTAGTCCACCACCGGCACCGGCTCCGGCGCTGGGAGCCCTGCCACGGCCAGCAGCGCCGCCGTCTTGGCATGGAAACCGCGCGCATCCCGCTTGGCACCCGCCGACCAACCGCCCGTCTCGCGCACATTGACGAAGTGGATCGGCGCGGTCACGCCCTCCTGCTGCGCGGCCACCTCAGCAAACAGCGCCTTCTCTTGCGTGCAGGCGACGATGACGTCTTCCGTGCCGTCCAGCGCCTGGGTAAAGGCGCCGATCTCGCGGCGGCAGAGCAGATGGTGCGTCTTGCCCGGCACGTCGATGGCGGCGTCGGACGCACGCAGGGCGTCGCTCAATGCATCGGCATCAAGCGGCATGGTGTGATTGCAACTGCAGACCAGCGTGGGCATGGAATCTTGCGTAAGCACCCGCGTCTGTCGCACGGGCTGTGGGGACACGGCCGCCCGGCTCGTAGCCGCGCGGTCCTCTTAGTTATTCTACGGACGGCGGCTTAGGGCCGCCATGCGGGGTTGCCTGGGCGGTGTCATCGACCACGGGCGGCTCGGCGGACTCGGGCGGCGTCTCGCCTGCCCCGGTAGGTGCTGCCTCGGTGTCGGGTTCGAAAGCCGCCCTTTCCGCCACATCTTCATCCAACGGTTCGAACAGCCGCAAACTCGCCGCATGGCGCAGCTCGCGCAGCATGTCGGGGGGAATCGGGTCGGGCTGGGAGTAATCGTCGATATACGTATCGAGCCCGTCCATCACATTGAAATGCGGGTCGGCGAAGAGCTTCTTGAGTGCGGCACGCTTGACGGTCTCGTCCACGCCTTGCGCGACAAATGGGGAGAAATCGTCGGCAGGCGTCAGCTTGGCGGTATCTTCCAGCGTGAGCGGCGGAGGCGCCTCGGCTACAGGTTCGGACGGCGCAAGCTCGGGCGCGGCAACCGGCGCGACTTCGACAGGCGGCGGCGCCTCCGGCTCAGGCTCGCCGCGCCGTTCCGCCGACTTGCGGCGCGACCAGCGCGAGAGGAAAGATTCGTCGCTCACGGCAGCCTCGCTCAGAACTTCGCGCGCTCTTCCGGCGGCAGGAACGACTCGGGCCGGCGCCGTTTCTTCGGCTCGGGCCGGTAGTTCTCGGCCACGTACGCCTGCAGCCACTCGAGTGCGGCGGCGTCCAAGGGCACGTTTTCGACCGTCTCGCCGCCGTCGAGCCAGCGGCCGGCCTCGTTGTAGCTAAGCGAAACCGTATGCGGAATCGCCCTGCCCTCGTCAGCCGTGCCGGCCTCGCCCAATCGCCAGAGCACAAACCAGCAGGGCGCGGCAGAGGTCACGTTCAGGTAGTAGCCCTCGGCCTCGTCGCGGAACAGCGTGACGTCGAAACCGGGCGTGAGCCAGCGCTCTTCAGTGTCCGAGCGATCGAGACAGCGCGGTGCGCTGCCGTATTCGCCCAGATCCGGCACCACCGCCTCCAGCCGCCACTGGAACGGCTGCCAGCGGTTGGCCGTCGGCCTGCGGCACAACACCACCGCCATCCGTACGGACGGGCGCTCGGTCGGCAGCGGCTCGGTGGTGTTGGTGTCCATGGCTTACGTGTTCTGCACGACGATCGACGGGAACTTGCTCGTCATGTCCTTCGCCTTCTCGGCGACGGCAATGGCAACGCGGCGCGCAATCTGCTTGTAGACACCGGCAATCGCACCGTCCGGGTCGGCCACCACGGTCGGGCGGCCCGAATCGGCCTGCTCGCGGATGGAGAGATTCAGCGGCAGGCTGCCCAGGAACGGCACGCCGTACTGTTCGCACATCTTTTGGCCGCCGCCCGCGCCGAAGATGTGCTCCGTATGGCCGCAGTTCGGGCAGCAGTACACCGCCATGTTCTCAACCACGCCGATGATGGGAATGCCCACCTTCTCGAACATCTTCAGGCCCTTCTTGGCGTCGAGCAGCGCGATATCCTGCGGCGTGGTGACGATCACCGCGCCCGTCACGGGCACCTTCTGCGACAGCGTGAGTTGGATATCGCCCGTGCCCGGCGGCATGTCGACGATGAGGTAGTCTAGGTCGCGCCAGTTGGTCTGCTTGAGCAGTTGCTCCAGCGCGGAGGTGACCATCGGGCCGCGCCAGACCATCGGGTTGTCCTGCTCGATCAGGAAACCGATCGAGTTGGCCTGGATGCCGTGGCCTTCCATCGGCTCCATCGTCTTGCCGTCGGCCGACTCGGGCTGGCCCTGGATGCCCAGCATCATCGGCTGGCTCGGGCCGTAGATGTCGGCGTCGAGAATGCCGACGTTGGCGCCTTCCGCGGCCAGCGCCAGCGCCAGGTTCACGGCGGTGGTCGACTTGCCCACGCCACCCTTGCCCGACGCCACGGCGATGATGTTCTTCACATTCGGCATCAGGTGCACGCCGCGCTGCACCGCGTGCGCGACGATCTTCATCGACACCTGCACGCTCACATTTTCGACACCTTGCACCTGGCGCAGGGCGCCGATCACCAGCTTGCGGATCGGCTCGAACTGGCTCTTGGCGGGGTAGCCGAGTTCCACGTCGAGCGACACCTCGCCGCCATCGACCCGGATATTGCGCACCGATTTGGACGACACAAGGTCGCGCTCGGTATTGGGATCCACCACGCCGCGCAGGGCTTCGGTGATCTGTTCGATGGTTACGCTCAACATTGGCTCCAGAAATCTATGCGTCTACTACGGGTCAGGGGACGGCCCATCAGCGGCGCCGCGTGAACTTTGCAATGCATCCGCCACTCTATGTGCTGATTTGCTATTGTATTTTGCCGGCGCGACATTCGCCCGATTCCCCCCAAGAACCGTCAGGCCGCCGGCCATCGGCAAACCAGACAAGAACCGACCCGTTATTTTGGAGAAATTATGAAAGCCAAGCTTATTTCCGTCTCGCTCATCGCCCTGTTGGCGGCCGGCTGCGCCACCGAGCAGCAGAACCAGACCGCCATCGGCACGGGCGTCGGCGCGGCCGTGGGTGCCGGCATCGGTGCGCTGGTCGGTAACGGCAAGGGCGCAGCCATTGGCGGTGCGATTGGCGCGGCCACGGGCGCGGCGGCCGGCTACAACTGGGGCGCGATCAAGTCAAAGCTGAGCGGCGACACGGCTGGTACCGGCACGCAGATCACCGAACAGCCCGATGGTTCGCTCAAGCTGAACATCCCGAGCCAGGTGTCGTTCGATACCGATAGCGCGGTGATCAAGCCGTCATTCCGTGGTCCGCTGGATAGCGTGGCGCAGACGCTCACGCAGCATCCGGAACTGGCTGCCAACGTGGTCGGCCACACGGACAGCACGGGCAACCCGAATTACAACATGACCTTGTCGCAGAAGCGCGCCCAAAGCGTGGCCAGCTACCTGACCGACCGCGGCGTCGCCCGCAACCGCCTCTCCGCCGAGGGCCGCGGCCAGACGCAGCCTGTTGCCGACAATGGCACCGAGGCCGGCCGCGCACAAAATCGCCGCGTCGAAATTTATTTGAAACCAATTCAGGGGTGACCAGTCATAAAAAACGGGTGCCGCTTGCCATACGTTGCTGGCTCGCGATGCATGGCTGACCTCCCGGGCGGCGCCTGATTTCTCCTCCTTTTCCGTTGTGGAAAGCTGCGCCGGCTCAGACCGGCGCTTTTTTTTGTCTCGCGAAACGTGCGGCAACGTGCCGCATGGGTTCTGCCCGCCACGCCCTGGCATTCACTTGTGACCGGCCTCACGCCGCCGGGCGCGCTAAAATACGCGTTTCTCCGCGCGCCGCCCTCGTTTTGCGGCCCGCCCGCACCTTTCTGGCCTGCCCATGTCCGAACGTCGCATCCTCGTCACTTCCGCCCTGCCCTATGCCAATGGCCCGATACACATCGGCCACTTGGTCGAGTACATCCAGACCGATATCTGGGTGCGCTTCCAACGCATGCGCGGGCATGAGACCTACTACGTGGGCGCCGACGACACCCACGGCACGCCCGTCATGCTGCGCGCAGAAAAGGAAGGCCTGACCCCGCGCCAGCTCATTGAACGTGTCTGGACGGAGCACAAGCGCGATTTCGACAACTTCCTCGTCTCCTTCGACAACTACTACAGCACCGACTCTGACGAGAACAAGGAGCTGTCGCAGCGCATTTACCTCCAGCTCAAGGAAAACGGCCTGATCGACGTGCGCGAGGTCGAGCAATTCTTCGACCCGGTCAAGGAGATGTTCCTGCCGGACCGCTTCATCAAGGGCGAGTGCCCGAAGTGCGGCGCGAAAGACCAGTACGGCGACTCGTGCGAAGTGTGCGGCGCGACCTACCAGCCGACCGACCTGAAGAACCCATACTCCGTGGTGTCGGGCGCGACGCCGGTGCGCAAGTCGTCGGAACACTACTTCTTCAAGCTGTCGGACCCGCGCTGCGAAACCTTCCTGCGCGAATGGGTCGCCGACCTGGCCCAGCCGGAAGCCACCAACAAGATGCGCGAATGGCTGGGCGACGATGGCGAAGCCAAGCTGTCGGACTGGGACATCTCGCGTGATGCGCCGTACTTCGGCTTCGAGATCCCGGGCGCGCCGGGCAAGTACTTCTATGTGTGGCTGGATGCACCGGTCGGCTACTACGCGAGCTTCAAGAACCTCTGCGGCAAGCTTGGCCTCGACTTCGATGCGTGGACCAACGAACACTCCACCACCGAGCAGTACCACTTCATCGGGAAGGACATCCTGTACTTCCACACGCTGTTCTGGCCGGCCATGCTCAAGTTCTCGGGCCACCGCACGCCGACCAACGTGTTCGCGCACGGCTTCCTGACCGTGGACGGCGCCAAGATGAGCAAGTCGCGCGGCACCTTCATCACCGCGCAAAGCTACATCGACACGGGCCTGAACCCGGAATGGCTGCGCTACTACTTCGCCGCCAAGCTGAACGCGACGATGGAAGATCTGGACCTGAACCTGGACGACTTCATCGCCCGCGTGAACAGCGACCTGGTTGGCAAGTTCGTCAACATCGCCAGCCGCTCGGCGGGCTTCCTGGTCAAGCGCTTCGAGGGTCGCGTGAACGACGCCGCGCTCGGCCATCCGCTGATGGTGCAACTGCGCGAAGCCGCCCCGCAGATTGCGGATCTGTACGAGAAGCGCGAATACAGCAAGGCGCTGCGTGCCGTGATGGAACTGGCCGATGCCGTCAACGCCTTCGTCGACACGGAAAAGCCGTGGGACCTGGCCAAGGACGAAGCCAACCGCGAAAAGCTGCACGCCGCGTGCTCGATCGCGCTGGAGGCCTTCCGCCTGCTGGCCGTGTACCTCAAGCCGATTCTGCCGACCACGGTCGAGCGCATCGAAGCCTTCCTGAACGTCGAGCCGCTGACCTGGCGTGCGATTGATTCGGCACTGTCGTCGGCCAAGCCGATCCAGCCTTACTCGCACCTGATGACGCGCGTGGACAAGAAGCAGGTGGATGCGCTGGTTGAGGCGAATCGTCAGTCGCTGCAGGCCACAGCCGATGCTCCCGTCGCCGCCGCCAACGGCGCTGCCGCGATCGAGCCGATGGCCGAGACAATCACCATCGACGACTTCGCGAAGATCGACCTGCGTGTCGCCAAGATCGTGGCCTGCCAGCGCGTGGAGGGCTCGAACAAGCTGCTGCAACTCACGCTGGATGTGGGTGAAGGTCAGACGCGCAACGTGTTCTCGGGCATTCAATCCGCATATGCGCCGGAAGACCTCGTGGGCAAGCTGACCGTGATGGTGGCCAACCTCGCGCCGCGCAAGATGAAGTTCGGGATGTCGGAGGGGATGGTGCTAGCGGCTTCGGCGGCGGATGAAAAGGCGCAGCCGGGCTTGTACATCCTTGAACCGCATTCCGGAGCGGTGCCGGGGATGCGCGTGCGTTGATGCGCTGAACACACGCCAGAAGCAACGAGGCCAACCCCATGGGGTTGGCCTTTGTCTGTTGACGCATCACGCGGTCGGTACGCGGTCAGGCTCCATTCAGCCGGTTATCGCTACGCGACGTCGTCGTTACCCGGCCATCCGGCCCAAAGTGGACATTGAAGAACGCCTTCTCGGTCGGGCTTTCCATCCACTTGTAGCCCCAGACCTCTTCCTGCTTCAGCTTGAATGCCTCGACCTTGCCCGGCTTCCCCAGCATCCGGCGGATGTCGTCCTTGGTCTGCCCAGCACGCACGCGGCCGAAGTTCTCGGCAGTCAGCACCTGATCGATTTTCTGTACACGACCGTCGGGGCCGATTGTCACCATCCACGTTGAAGTCCCTTCCGGCCCGCGCGGATACTCCAGCTGTCGTGTGCCACCTTCGTTCTCCCAGATCATCTCGGGCTGGCCGGCGGTGGCCTTCACATCGTCCTCGGTCGATTGCCCGGCCACGATGCCCTTGAACAGCAGGTTGTCCGGCTTGGCCGATTGCCACGCCCGCTTGGCCGCGTCGCCAACCTTGCCGACGGCCTCATCGACCTTCTGCTGATCGCAGCCGAACAACCCCAGCAATGACGCCAGAATGCCCACGGTGACTCCCACTTGTGCGAGTTGACGATGATGCGGCATGGAACCCTCTCGTTCGAAACGTCTATCCGTCGCCATCCTGGCAGCCGGGTAGCCCAATTACCAACGCTTGTTGAACAGCACCGACGCCCCGTTGATCGTGCCGCCGCGCGCGACAACCGACCACCGCCGCGAGAACTGCCACGTCAGCTTGACGATGGAATCGGCGGTGGACAGGCTCTGCTCATAGCCCACCGAAATGCTTTCCGAAATCGCCTTGCCCAGGCTCACCACCTGCGGATCGGTCAGGCCCGAGGTGGACGCACCGATCGAGAATTCATCCAACCCGAAGCGCCGCGCCACGTTCTTGCCCGCCACGTTACCCAGCAGGCCCAGCGCCGCGCCGGACATCGCCTGCTGTTGGCCCAGGCCCGCATTCGACGCGCTGTAGCCGAACATCAACCACGAAAGCTTGTCTTCGTCGGGCACATTGGGCTCGGAGACCAGCTTCACGCGCGGCTGGCGCACGGTGCCGGTCACCTGCACGCCGGCCTCGACCTCCTGGTTGCGGCGCATGGCGATGATATTGAACGATGGGTTGTTGATCGGCCCGATGAAGTTCAGCACGCCTTGGTCGATCGCCAACTTGCGGCCGAAGGCTTCGTAGGTGCTGCCCTGGCGCACGAAGATCGTGCCGGTGCCGCGCAGAGGCACCAGCGGCTCGCTGTGCACGTGCATCTGGCCGCCCAGCGACAGGTCTGCGCCGGCGCCCTTGAAGCGGAAGTTGTCGCCAAAATCCACATCGACATCGACGACCGGGCTGAAGCGGCCGGCGGGCTTTTCTTCGCGCTTGACGCCACGTTCAGCCTGGTTGCGTGCAGCATCGGCACGGCGGACGATGACCACGTCGTCACCCAGAGCTGGCGCGCCATCCTTGGGCAAATCGAACAGGCCACGGTCCACCTTGAACTTGCCGGTGATGGCCACGCGGTCGTTGTCGTTGGCAATGCGCGCTTGGCCAGACAGTACGAGCGTGCGGTCCGGATCAGCAAACAGCTGGAGCTTGTCCGCGACGATGGTGCCGGCCAGGTTCGGATTCGCCTCGCCAAGCTGCACACGACCCTGCGCCCGCACGGTGCCCTCTCCGCCGTGGAACACCACCTGCTGCAGGTCGACCACGTTCTGGTCCAGCGCCACGCGCACAAGACCGCCGGTCAGGCGGATACCCTGGTCGTACAGCGCGACTTCGATGTCCTGACCGGTCAGGAAGCCGCTCACCTTGGGCGCACCCACCGTGCCAGCAAAGGTCAAGCTCGCCGCAAGTTGGCCTTCCGTCGCCACGTCCGGCCCGAGCAGATCGCCAATGCCCTTGAGGTGCGGCAGGCTGATCGTCAACCCGCCGCTCAGTGGCGAGGCCGGCGATGTCAACGCCAACGCGCCCGGTGCGGCATCGCGCGTCAATCCGATACCCGCGTCGAGATAGGCATTGCCTACGCGCGTAGATTGCACGGTGCCGCGCAGCGCCAGGCGCATGCCTTCGCCGCGCACGTCCACCGTGGCTTCGGTTAGCCCCAGTGGAGTAAAGCCGCGCCCGGCGTTGATCGACAGATCGCCGCTGCGCCGCGCAATGTGGACGGTGCCGGTCGCCGTGCTGCCGAGGTCAAGATCCCACTGACCGTCGATGACGAGATCCGTGCGCACAGGCGGTGACTGGCCCGTCCACGTGCGCACCAGCTCCAGCACGCGCGAGATCTGCAAACCGTCGAACCGGCCGGCGCTACGCAGGTGGCCCTGGTTCGATTCGACCCGTTCGATGTGGATGGGTGTCTGATCCAGCGTCAGGTCCGTGCGGCCAACCACCAGACGACCGGGCGCCACCGACACCCGCACCGGCGCCTTCAATTGCAGATTGGGCGCGCCTTGCGCGGACAGGGTCGAGATCGTGCCGTCCCACGCATCGCCGCCGTTCCCGGACGTGAGGGCACCGTCGCCTGCCAGCGCGAACTTGAACGGCTGGTTGCGCACATTGCCGTCGGCATCGGCACGGAAGCGGTGGGCGCGTCGCGTACCGTCCAGCGTGGCGTGCACCTCGCGCAGCGACAGGCTCGGCCCCGTCACGCGTTGCGCGGTCAGTTCGAACTGCAACGGGCCGTCGATGCCATCGCGCATTTGCGCACGGCCATTTGCCAGTTCGATCTTGTTGCCCTGATAGGCGAGCTGGTTGGCGCGGAACGTAGCATCCACCTGCGGCCGCTTGATCGTGCCGGACACATCGCCGGACAGGCTGAGTGCCCCGCTCACGCCAAGCTGCAGGCGCGCAAGCTGCGGCGCATCGACCTCGACATGCAAGCGATCGCCCGCCGCGCCGAAGCTGCCACGCAGACTGGCCTTGTTGCCGGCCACATCCAGCTTGGCATCGCTGGGCAACAGGCGTTCACCAAGCAGGTGGACATTGCCGTCGCCGGTCATGGGCAGACCGGCGTAATCGCTGTCGCGTACGGCAAACTTGATGGCCGCATCAACGGGCTCCGCCAGCGTGCCGCGCGCATCAAACTCTGCATTGATGCGGCCCTTGGCCACCTTCGCCAGCCGCGACGGGTCGAACTCCGCCAGATTGCCCTTGAAGGCGAACGACTGCGCGTCGTCATGCTTGAGCATGCCGGCCAACGTCAGCCGCGAGCGGCCGAGCGACACCTGCGCGCTCTCCACCGCCACCTGCGTCGCATCGAGCACCGCTTCCGCCTGTGCGCGCATATCGCCGCCGGCCAGATCGAGCGCCACGTGCTGGGTGCCGCCCGCAAAATCCACGGTGATGGGGCCGGCGAGCTTCGTCTTCTCCAGCGAGGCATGCAGTGCTTGCAGATCCAGCTGGCGCACATCGACACGCAACGTGCCGTGGCCCTTCTTGACGTCCGCGCTGCCGCTCAGCTGCGCACCGCCGAGCAGGCGCACGTCCAGCCCGGTGAGCTGCTGATCGTCTTCATTCAACCGCACTTGCGCGCGCAGAGACTGGAGCGGCAGCTTCTGCTTGCCGAGCGTGCCAGGCTGCGCGTTATCGATCTGGATGGGGCCCGCCACCGTCAGCGTCTTGGCCTTGTCGTCCGGACGCAGATCCGCGTGGATGGACAGCGACGCTTCGGGCGCACCCGGTGCAAACGCACGCGGATTCACGTGCTCCGCCGATACAACGGCGCGCGACAGCGGCAGCGCGCCGAACGGCGTGGCGTCAATCTGTGCCTGCGCGGTCAGCTTGGCGCCCGTACCGGTGGCATCGATATGCAGCGCTTCCAACGAGCCCGACAATTGCGCCGACACCGATGCATCCTGCTTCTGGCCATTCGCCTCAAACTGCGTGGCCAGTGTGGCTGCGCCGGTGAGCGGATACGGCCGCGTGCCCGTCATGTGCAGCGTCGCGGCCAACTTGCCGGCGGGCGTTTCCATGCCGTCGAGCAGCACGTTGTGGTGCGTGCCATCGGTATGCACGCTGCCGGCAATCGCCTTTAGTTCAGTGGTGGATGCGCCCTCGCGGATGGCGAGCCGATCCACGGCCAGTCGATCCACATCCAGTGCCAGCGGCAGCACCAGCGAGTCCGGCGGGCCACTCGGCGGCGACGGAGGCGTCGGATGCAGGATTACGTCGACATTGCCGGCGCGCAGATACGCGAAGTGCGCATGCCACGGGCCGCGCGTGATGGCCCAGCGGCCTTCCACATGGTCGATACGCACTTCCGTGCTGCCCGCGCGCACGTGCAGATCACGCAGCGACAAGCCCTCGCGCACCGTGCCGCCTTCCAGCTTGCCGGACACATAGGCGTGACCGAAACGCGTGGCAAGCGACCACAACTGCGCCGTGCCCATCTGAGAATGGATAGCCCAGACGAGCCAGCCGGCCAGTGCCAGCACGATCACCAGGACAAGAGCGACAAAGCCTCCGAACCACCGCAGCGTGCGGCGGCCCCAGCGCTGCGTGGGACGTGGTGCTTCGGGCTGCTTGGGATCTGGCGTTTGCGAGTCGGTCATCGTCATGCTCAGAACGCGATGCCCAGCGATACGCTCGGCCGGAACTGCTTCTGCTGGATGCCATAGGCCAGATCCACCTGGATCGGCCCCACGGGGCTTTTCCAGCGCACGCCAGCGCCGACACCGTTGAACCAGCGGCGCTGCGTCCAGTTGTCGGTGGCCGTGCCGGTATCCCAAAACACGGCGGCGCCCCACTGCGGCAGGAACCAGCGCTGATATTCCAACCCGCCAGTGACGAGAAACTTGGCCGGCAACGTGCTGCCGTTGACATCGTTACCGATGCTCTGGAAGTCGTAGCCGCGCACCGATTGCGTACCGCCCGTACGAAAGCGCAGCGTGGCTGGCACGCCATCACCGGGGCCCGACGTGATGACGGCACCCAATTCGCCCCGCGCGACAAAGATGTCACGCTGCCCCACCGGCACGAACTGGCGAATGCGGCTGTACGAACGCACGAACGATTGGTCCGTCAGCACGCCCTTGACCGCCGCTCCGATCTGCGTGGTGATGATGTTGCCACGGCGCGGGAACAGCGGGTCGTCCACATCGCGGCGGGTCCAGGCAAAGCCGGGCACCAGCGCCTTGCTCAACTGACGCTCGGCGCCGTCGGGGCGCAAGTCGTCGTAGTAGAAGTCGACCGTGAACGACGTCTCATAGATGCCGCGCACACGCGTCTGTTTGAAGCCGGAGCGGTAGCTGCGCGTGTCGGTGCCCGAGGTGTCGGTGCGGTCCATGCTGCCGTAGATGCTGTTGACGTATTGCCTGTCATCTGGCGGCAAGGTCACGCTGCTGAACAGGTATTGGCGGCGCTGTTCGATACGCGCCTGCGTGTCCAGCACCCAGGCCTTGTTGAACAGGTTCAGGTACTGATAACGCCCTTCGAGCGAGGCACCCGTGTCGGTGCCATAACCTACGCCGCTGGTGATGCGGTTGGGCGGGTACTCCCGCACGCGCACGCGCACCGGTGCGTTGACCGGGGTCTTCGGATCGTCGCCCAGATCAACAATCGCGTTGGAGAAATACGGCTGACCCTGAATGGCCGCCTGCAACGCCTGCAACCGGTCGGCGGAATAATCCTCGCCCACGCGCAGCGGGTTGACATGGTCGATGATGCCACGCGGATAACGCGACAAACCCTGCACGTCCAGCGGCCCCAGCGTGTACGCCGGGCCGCTATCGTAAGCAACGGAGAGATCAGCCTTGCTCTCGTCGGGGTCGATACGCGCCTGGGAATCCGTCTGCTTGGCCGCGTAATAGCGTTTGCTCTGCAGCGCCGCCAGGCTGTCGTCCTTGGCCTTGTCCCAGCCCGCCTGGCGGAAGGCCGTGCCATGCGAAAGGCCCCACGCTTTCTTCAGTTCGTCGATGCGCTTAGGGTCTTGCGTAATGGCGCCCGTAAAGTCCAGCGCCACGTTATCGATGGTGGTGCGCGGGCCGGGCTCGACCTTCACGTTGATCACATGGTGGTCCGGCGGGCCTTCGATTTTCGCGGTGGCCTTGGGCACAAAGTAGCCCTCGGTCGCTGTCAGCTTGGTGACCTGGTCGCCAATCGTTTCGACCATGTACTGGAGCTGATCTTCGGTGATGTCCTTGCGGTCTTTGTAGCGCGACAGATCAAGATGGCGCTCCAGCAAGTCGCGGATGGCCTTGGGCGCCTCGATCTTGACGTCATACTCCGCGCTCGCCGGCGCGCAGACGAGCGCCAGCGCGCAGCCGGCAGCGAGTGTGGCCGCATGCAAGACGGAACGGGGAAAACGTGACGGTCGCGATGGTCGCTGGGGGCCAATCATCGTGGCAAGCGTGGCGCCGCCCCGTGGGCCGGCTGAGTCGGAAAGAAGCCGTATTTGACCATACCGGTCCTGACGGGTGCCCAGGCAAATGCAACAGAGAGGTCCTTTCAGACCAATCCGAATGCCTTCGCAGGGGCCGTGCCCGTCGGCCAATACGGTAAAATGCGCTGTTTTCCGCCCGGAACGTTCCCGTGCGGGCAAGATCACCCAACCTCACCGACTGCCATGGCCCTGTACAAGTCCGAGATCACCCAGTTCCTGGAAGAACTCAAGACCCAGAAGCCCGACCTGGAAACGCAACAGCGCCAAGGTCGTGCCCTGCTGTGGGACAAGGACCCGATCGACCTGGAAGAGCGCGCACGCGCCAAGACCGCCCGCGTGCCGCAAAAGCCGTACGTCTACTCGCTGGACTGATCGGCCAACGGGTTCCCAGGCGCATCGCCGCATGACCACCACCGCGCAGGACAAGCTGCCGCTGCCCGTCGAGCTGCCCAGCGTGGGGCCCGATCAGGACTCCACGCCCGCGCAGGTCGACGGCCTCGCCTTTGCACGGCTCTATGGCGAGCCGCTGTTCAAGCTCCCGCAGGATCTGTACATCCCGCCCGACGCGCTCGAGGTCTTTCTCGAAGCGTTTGAAGGCCCGCTGGATTTGCTGCTGTATCTGATCCGCCGCCAGAACTTCAATGTGCTGGACATTCCGCTGGCGCAGGTCACGCGGCAGTACCTGGCCTACATCGAGCAGATCCGCGCGACCAACCTGGAGCTGGCTGCCGAATACCTGCTGATGGCGGCTATGCTGATCGAGATCAAGTCGCGCATGCTGCTGCCGGTCAAGAAGACCGACTCCGGCGAAGAACCCGAAGACCCGCGCGCCGAACTGGTGCGCCGCCTGCTCGAATACGAGCAGATGAAACTCGCCGCGCAGAAGCTCGATACGCTGCCGCAGCTCGGCCGCGACTTCCTGCGCGCACAGGTCTACATCGAGCAGAGCCTCGCGCCGCGCTACCCCGACGTCAATTCCGACGACCTACGCGTGGCGTGGGCCGACGTGCTGCGCCGGGCCAAACTTACGCAGCACCACAAGATCTCGCGCGAGGAACTGTCCGTGCGCGAGCACATGAGCCAGATCCTGCGCAAGCTGCAGCACGCGCGGTTCATGGAGTTCACCGAGCTGTTTGAAGAAGCGATCCAGTCGGGCAAGGGCGCGCCCATCGTGGTGGTCAACTTTGTCGCCATGCTGGAGCTCTCGCGCGAATCGCTGCTCGAGATCACCCAGGCCGAACCGTACGCGCCCATCTACGTGCGCCTTGCCTATTCACCGACGTAATTCGGCCTACGTCATTGGCCGACATTAGGCGTTAGCTCACCACCACACTGCATGAAAGTCATCTCGTCCATCCAGGAACTGCGCGACCAGCTGCGCGGCCAGAATCGCGTCGCCTTCGTGCCGACCATGGGCAACCTGCATGAGGGCCACCTCAGCCTGATGCGCCTGGCGCGCCAGCATGGCGACCCGGTGGTGGCATCCATCTTCGTGAACCGCCTGCAGTTCGGCCCGAACGAAGACTTCGATAAATACCCGCGCACCCTGCAAGACGACATCGAAAAGCTGCAGAAGGAAGGCGTGTACGTGCTGTTCGCACCCACCGAGCGCGACATGTACCCCGAGCCGCAGGAATACCGCGTCGAGCCGCCGCACGACCTGGGCGACACGCTTGAAGGCGAATTCCGCCCCGGCTTCTTCAAGGGCGTGTGCACAGTGGTGATGAAGCTGTTCTGCTGCGTGCAGCCGCGCGTGGCGGTGTTCGGCAAGAAGGACTACCAGCAGTTGATGATCGTGCGCCGCATGGCCCATCAGTTTGCACTGCCGGTTGACATCATCCCGGCGGAGACGGTGCGCGCGGAAGATGGCCTGGCGCTGTCGTCGCGCAACGCCTATCTCTCCAGCGATGAACGCGCCGAGGCGCCTGAGCTGTACCGCACGCTGCACCAGGTCCGCCAGGACGTGCTGGAGACCGTGCTCCAAGGCCAAGCCTCGCACGAAGAGGTGACCAACAAGGCAATGGACTATCTGCGTGGCCGCGGCTGGCAGCCGGACTACGTGGCAGTGCGCCGCCGCTCCGACCTGCAAGTGCCGACCCCGGACAACATCGCCGCAGGCGAGCCGCTGGTGGTGCTGACCGCCGCCAAGCTCGGCAAAACGCGCCTGATCGATAACCTCGAGATTTGAGCGAGGCATCGCCCAACGACAAAGCCCGGCAATTGCCGGGCTTTTTTCATGCGGCCGCCGACGTCTCGGCTGGCACGGTTTGCGGAGGCGCATCCCCCAACCAATCGAGGATGCCGCCCCACTGCTCCACGTCCTTTGCCACGCGTGATGGCGCCACGTCCCACAGCGTCAGGCCATGCGCGGCCAATTGCACGTAGTTCTGGGTGTCGCGCAGATAACCGAGGATCGGCACCTCCAACCCCTGCACGAAGCGCTGCAGTTGTTCTGCGGCGCGGGTGCGCATGTCCACACGCATGCCGACCACGCCCAGCTTGACGTCGCCGTGACGGATGGGCTTCTCATCGGCCAGTTTGCGCAGGAAGGTCTGCGTAGCAAGGATGTCGAACATCGACGGCTGCAGCGGCACGATCACGTGGTCCGACAGTTTGATGAGGTCGGTCAGCCGCCAGCCGTGCAGCCCGGCCGGCGTGTCGAGCACCACGTGCGTGGTGCCCTTGGGCGGCTTGGCGATGTGGTCGGCGTTGATTTCCCACGTGCGGATGGGCTTGGCGGTCTCGGGCCGCAAGGCCAGCCACTCCCGGGAGGACTGCTGGCGATCGGTATCGCCCAACATGACGGCGTGGTCCTGCGCGGCAAAGTAGCCGGCCAGATTGGTCGCCAACGTGGTTTTGCCCACCCCGCCCTTCGGATTCGCTACAACGGCCACCGGCATGCCTGCCTCCTTGTCCACATCGCGCGATCGCTGAACCGTGTGTCGAATTCATCACTCGACGATTCTATCCATCCAGTAATTATGGCTCAGCCCGCACGTGGCAGTGCGCCGAACAGCGCGGTGAGGTCAAGGTGCGCCTCGCACATGTCCGCCAGGCGTTCGAGCGAGGCTTCGCGCAGGGCGGCGTAGTCCTGCGCCCGAGCATCCGCCACGCCGGCCCAGGCAAGCAATGCGCGGCAAGCTTCAGGCGCATCGAACAGCCCGTGCAGGTAGGTGGCAAGAATTTGCCCATCGGCGGAGATGGCGCCATCCGCACGGCCATCGTCCACCAGCACAGCCGGCCGCGCGAGCGCGGGTCCATCGGTCACGCCCATGTGGATTTCATAGCCGTGGATGGCTGCGCCGCCTTCCGCTAATTTGCCGCGCACCTGACGCAGTTGCTTGGCGGCTTCCAGCGTGGTCTCGAAGTCCAGATAGCCGAGGCCATCGATGCTGCCGGGTGCGCCCTCCAGGCCCTGCGGATCGTGCAGGCGGCGCCCGAGCATCTGCATGCCACCGCAAATGCCGATCAGCTTGCCGCCATAACGCAGGTGCCGCGCGATGGCCGCTTCCCAGCCGTTGGCGCGCAGCCAGGCAAGGTCCGCCTGCACGCTCTTGCTGCCGGGCAGGATGATGAGGTCGGCAGGCGGAATCGGCTGGCCGGGGCCGATCAAGCGGACGTCCACTTGCGGGTGTGCGCGCAGCGCGTCGAAATCGGTGTGGTTGGACACGCGCGGCAACACCGGAATGACCACGCGCAGCGCGTCGCCTGCAGCAGCGCGCTGCGATGTCTGCACAGCGTCTTCCGCGTCGAGATGCAAGCCCTGCAGATAGGGCAGCACCCCCAACACCGGCTTGCCTGTCTGCGCGGTCAGCCAGTCGAGCCCCGGCGTCAGCAGCGAAATGTCGCCGCGAAACCGGTTGATGATGAAGCCGGACACGCGCGCGCGTTCGCTGTCCGACAGGCAGGCGAGCGTGCCCACGAGGTGAGCAAAGACACCACCCCGATCAATGTCCGCGACGAGCACCACCGGGCAATCCACCGCTTCCGCAAAGCCCATGTTGGCGATGTCGCGGTCGCGCAGGTTGATCTCGGCCGGGCTGCCGGCGCCTTCGACGAGCACGAGGTCGTATTGCGCGCGCAGGCGCGTGTGCGACTCCAGCACGGCAGCCATGGCGGTCGGCTTGTAGGCGTGATACGCACGCGCATTCAGGTCGCAGCGCGGCTGGCCGTGGATGATGACCTGTGCGCCGGTGTCGCTGTTGGGCTTGAGCAGCACGGGGTTCATGTCGACCGTGGGCGCAAGGCCGGCGGCCTGCGCCTGCAACGCCTGCGCACGGCCGATCTCTCCGCCATCTGCGGTGACGGCGCTGTTGAGCGCCATGTTCTGCGGCTTGAACGGGGCCACGCGTACACCGGCGCGATGCGCGACGCGGCACAACCCGGCGACCACCGTGCTCTTGCCGGCGTCGGACGTGGTGCCCTGGATCATCAGCGTGCCCCGCCACGTGGGCGCCGGCACAGAAAACGGAGGCTTCGACATGCGCGGATTATCGCATTCGAGACCATCGGCTCACGGCTAAAATAGCGGGATGTCACGCCGTCTCACACTCGTCCTCGGTGGTGCCCGCTCGGGCAAAAGCCACCACGCTGAACAACTCGCCCTGCAGTGCGCCGGGCCGGTCACGTACATCGCCACCGCGCGCGAGGGCGATGAAGAGATGCAGTTGCGCGTGGCCCTGCACCGTGCACGTCGCCCCGAGCACTGGGCCCTGGTTGAAGAACCCGCGCGCCTGGCCGAGGCGCTGTACACGCACGCGCAGCACGGGGGCTGCGTGCTGGTGGACTGCATCACGCTGTGGCTCAACAACCTGCTCTTCTCCGGGCATCACGAATATCCGGAAACCGGTCTTATCACGCCGCCTGAAGCGTGGACGGCTGAAATCGACGCGCTCCTGACCGCGCTGCCGCTCCTGCCCGGCGAGGTCATCCTCGTGAGCAACGAGATCGGCCTGGGCGTGGTGCCGATGGGCGCCATCACGCGCTTCTATGTCGATGAACTCGGCCGCTTGAACCAGCGCCTGGCCGCGCTGGCCGACAATGTGCACTTGCTCGTGGCCGGCATCCCAATGGTGGTCAAAGGGCCGGCGCTCGGCACGGCATCGTGAGTCTGGGCGGGGTGTTCGACTTAGGATGGCCACTCGTGGCGCTGGCCGCGCTGGCGGGTGTGCTGCTCGATCGGATGTTCGGCGAAGTCCCGCGCTGGCATCCCCTAGTCTGCTTCGGTCGCGTCGCCATCGCCGTGGAACGCGCCATGAACCGCCGGCCTGGCGCGCTGGCGTGGTCGCGCCTCATCGGGCTGACGGCGTGGGCGATCACCGTGTTGCCGTTCGTGTTGCTGGCGGTATGGCTTCTCGTCTCGGTGTGGAGCGCCTCCCCATGGTTGGTGGTCGCGCTCGACGCCATCGCACTGTATTTCGCCATCGGCGCGCGCAGCCTGCACGACCACATCGCGCCGATTGCACATGCGCTGCGTGATGCGGATTTGCCCCGCGCGCGCGCCCTCGCTTCACGCATCGTCTCACGCGATCTCTCACAGGCAACCGATGAACCCATCGCCCGCGCCGCCGTGGAATCCGCACTGGAAAACGGCAGCGACGCCATCTTCGCACCACTGTTCTGGCTGGTCGTGGCCGGCGCGCCAGGCGTGGTGCTGTACCGGCTCGCCAACACGCTCGACGCGATGTGGGGGTACCGCAATGCGCGCTTCACCGGTTTCGGCTGGGCGGCAGCGCGCATCGACGACGTTCTCAACTGGGTTCCCGCGCGACTAACGGCGATGAGCTATGCCCTACTTGGCCAAACTGCCGATGCACTGCGCTGCTGGCGCAGGCAGGCGCCGCAATGGTCCAGCCCGAATGCCGGCCCCGTCATGGCCGCCGGTGCGGGCAGTTTGCGTGTGCGGCTGGGCGGCACGGCGCGCTATGAAGGCGTGGACGAAGCGCGCCCCGTATTGGGCACCGGCGAACCCGCAATCGCGGAAGACATCACCCGCGCGCTGACGCTGGTGTCACGCACGTTGTGGCTGTGGCTCGGTGTGCTGATGCTCGCCGCGGCCATCGTACGGGGCTTGCCATGAGCGGCATCGTCCATGGCGGCAATCTTGCGACCGCGCGCGCGCTATATGGGGAACCTGCCGGTGGCTGGCTGGATTTGTCGACCGGTATCAACCCGCGCGGCTATCCCGTCCCGCCGATTCCCTCGGACGCATGGCTGCGCTTGCCCGAAGACGATGGCTTGGAGGCACAGGCTGCCACGCACTACGGCGTGAGCGATGCGCGCGCCGTGCTGGCCGTTGCGGGCTCGCAGGCGGCCATTCGTGCACTGCCGGCCCTGTTGCCGCACGGCCGCGTCGGCGTGGCGCAAGTCGGCTACAGCGAATACGCGCCCGCCTTTGCACGCGCCGGGCACGATGTTGTGCCGTTGCCCGAATCCGCCTTCTTGGGCGACCTGCCTGACAACGTCCGCCACCTCGTCGTCGTCAACCCGAACAACCCGACTGCGCGCCTGTTACCGGCCGAGCGATTGCGCGACTGGCATGCGCGCCTGCACGCGCGCGGTGGCACGTTGATCGTGGACGAAGCGTTCGTCGAGGCCTTCGACACGGGCCCAACGCTTGCGCCTTTGGCGGGCACGCCCGGGCTTGTCGTGCTGCGCTCGATCGGCAAGTTCTATGGGCTGGCCGGCGCCCGCATCGGCTTCGTGCTGGGGGCGCCCGATGTGCTGGCGGCGCTGCGTGATGCGTTGGGGCACTGGACCGTCAACGGCCCCGCTCGCGCCGTCGTACGCGCAGCCCTGGCGGATACTGCCTGGCAGGCGGCAACCCGCCATCGCCTGCAGTGCGAGGGCGCGAGGCTGCACACGTTGCTGGATCGCCACGGTCTGCCGAACGCCGCGACGCCGCTCTTTGCCTGGGCACCCACAGCACACGCACCCACGCTGCACGCAAGCCTGGCGCGCCGGGGCGTCTGGACGCGCCGCTTCGATGCCCCCATGGCCGGACTGCGCTTCGGTTTGCCTGCGGATGAACCCGGATGGCAACGCCTTGGCGATGCGTTAGCATCGCTGTCGCATTCCGTTTGACCGTCCCCTTGATGATCGTCCGTCTTTCCCGTCTTGCCGGCCATGTGGCCGCGCTTGGCTTGGCTGCGTTGCTCGCTACGGCACCGGCGCTTGCCGCCATTTCCGTCAACGATGACAGCGGTGCCACCGTCACGCTCCAACGCCCGGCACAGCGCATTGTTAGCCTGGCGCCGCACGCAACTGAGTTGCTGTTTGCAGCGGGCGGCGGCGCGCGCATCGTCGGTACCGTGAGCTACAGCGACTACCCGCCGCCCGCGCGCGACATTCCCCACGTGGGTGACAACCGCTCGCTCGACCTGGAGCGTATTGCCGCCCTCAAGCCCGATCTCGTCGTGGTCTGGCGCCACGGGAATGCGCAAAAGCAGATTGATCGTCTGCGCGCGCTGGGCATTCCGCTGTTCTTCTCTGAGCCGCATCGCATGGGCGATATTCCCCGCTCGATTGAGGCGCTCGGCACGCTGCTCGACACCCGCGCCAGCGCCCACGACGCCGCCCAGCAATTCCGCCAACGCGTTGACACGCTGCGCAATCGTTATGCGAGCCGGCCGCCAGTGTCGGTGTTCTATCAGGTTTGGGAACAGCCGCTGATGACGCTCAACGGCCAGCACATCTTCTCGGACATGCTTGCCCTGTGCGGTGGGCGCAATGTGTTCGCCAGCGAGCCGCTGCTGGTGCCCACCGTGTCGACCGAGGCCGTCATTGCCGCCAACCCCGAAGTGTTGCTGACGGCCAGCATGGGCGCCACGCAAGGCAATCGCCCCATCGACACGCTCGACGGGTGGAAGCGCTGGCCGCGCCTGCTGGCCGTGCAGCGCGGCAACTTGTTCAGCATCAATGGCGATCTGATGAACCGCTTCGGCCCGCGCCTCGTCGATGCTGCCGCGCAGTTGTGTGAAGACCTGGAACTGGCACGCACGCGCCGCCTGGGCACGCAAGCCGCGAACGCGGCGCGCCACTAACCGATCCGCATCCGCATCAACGGTTCCAGAACAGCAAGACCGGCACGCCGCCCGGCTGCACGCGAAAGCCGCAGGCCCCGCCCCATTGCAGCGGCCATTGCAGCGTCTCCGCCAGCGGGCGCTGCAACCAATACGCTGCCAACGCGCGCATGCACCCTGCATGCGTCACCGCCCAGACGCACGAGTCGGGCGCGGGCGCGCTTGCCACGGCATCCGCCCACGTCGTCACGCGAGCCAGCAACTCCGCTGCCGATTCCCCGCCATGCGGATTGCCATGCACGAGGTCACGCGCCCAGCGGTCGATTTCTGCGCGGGGGATGTCGTCCCACTGGCAGCCTTCCCAGGTGCCGAAATCGAGCTCCATCAATTGTGCCTCGATCTCGATCGGTGGCAATTCGGCCGCCTGCGCGATCGCCTGCGCCGTCAGGTGACTGCGTTGCAGCGGGCTGGCCAGCAAACGGTGTGGCGGATGCGCGCTGAGTTTGTCGACGATGGCCGAGGGATGCGGGTCCATCGGCTCCTCCAACGGCAGATCGGTGCGGCCATAGCAGAGGCCGGCCGTCATGGCGGGCCGCGCGTGGCGGATCAGGATGAAATCCATGCCAACAGCCCCCACAGAATCAGCAACTCGAACACTTGCTGCGCCATCCCCAGGCAATCGCCCGTGATGCCGCCAATGCGGCGCACGAAGTACCGGCCCAGGAGCCAGCGCGCGATGATCAGTCCGATAACGACAAGCACCGCGCACACCCACCCAAACCACAACAACGGCGCGACGCCGAAGACACCCGCCCACAGCGCATCGCTCCAACGCATGCGTTGTGCGACGGGCTTGGCCTTGCCCTCAGCGCGCACGTAATCGTGCGTGAGCAAATAGCTGACAGCGGCGGCGCGGCTCGCGGCATGGGCCGCCACCATCGCGGCGAGGATCGCCAACCCGTGCGGCGCCATCGCCGTCAGCAGTTGCCATTTGAGCAGCAGCGTCATACACACCGCAATGGCCCCGAACGCGCCGATGCGCGAGTCGTGCATGATGCGCAGCCGGTCTTCGGGCGTGTAGCCGCCGCCAAAACCATCGGCGCAATCGGCCAGGCCATCTTCGTGGAAGGCGCCCGTCAACAACAGCGTAGCCACCATCGACACGGCCACCGCCACGCCCGCCGCCGGCGCCGTGTGCGACACCAGCCAATACACCGCAGCGGCCCCCGTCCCGACCAGCCAGCCGATCAACGGAAAGTAACGCGCCGCGCGATTCAAACCCGCTTGCGAGAACCCCACCGACGCCGGTACGGGGATGCGGGTGAAATACCCGACCGCCGTCCACAACGCCTGCCAGTGCTCTCGCAGGGCGCTCATGACGCCGAGCGCTCGCTCACGCCTGCGCTGGCAAACGTCGCCATCTCGCGCAGGAATGCCACCGCCGACACGACGAGCGGATACGCAAGTACCGCGCCGGTCCCCTCGCCCAAACGCAATGACAACGACAGCAGCGGCCGCGCATCCAGCACCTCCAGCAGCGCACGATGCCCGCGCTCATCCGACGCGTGACCGAACACGCAGAAGCGCAGCACATCGGGCGCCACACGCGCTGCCACCAGGACCGCCGCCGTCGCAATAAACCCATCGACGAGGATGACCATGCGCCGCTGCGCTGCCTCAATCACTGCGCCCACCATCGCCGCGATTTCGAACCCGCCAACGCAGGCCAGCACGTCCAGCGGCGCGCGCGCGTCGGCATGTTTGGCCAGCGCAGCCTCCAGCACGGCGCGCTTGTGGGCCACGCCGTCATCATCCAACCCTGTGCCGCGTCCAACGCATTGCGCTACCGGCAGCTCGCACAAACGCGCCATCAGGCACGCGGCGGCAGCCGTGTTGGCGATGCCCATTTCGCCCAGCGCGATGACGTTGGTGCCCCGCCCCGCGTGGTGGGCCACACGTTGCGCGCCGAGTGCCATGGCACGGTCGCGCTCGTCGGCGGTCATGGCGGGCTGCTCGGCAAAGTTGCGTGTGCCGGGGCCGATGGGCGCATCGACCAGGCCCGGCGTATCGGGCGTCCACAGTGGTGCCGCCACGCCGGCGTTCACCACTTCCAGCGCAAACCCATGCTGACGACAGAACACGTTGATGGCCGCGCCGCCTGCGATGAAGTTGAGCACCATCTGTGCGGTCACCGCCTGCGGATAAGCGCTCACCCCCGCGTGCGCGATGCCGTGGTCTGCGGCAAAGACCACCGTGGCCGGGCGCGTGAGCACCGGCGATTCGGTGTTTTGGATCAGGCCGATCTGCACCGCCAGCGCTTCCAGCCGGCCCAGCGCACCCAGCGGTTTGGTCTTGCTATCCACAATCGCCCGCAAGCGGGTGTTCAGCGTCGGATCAAAGGAAGGGATTTGCATGTCAGACATCGTCATCGGGATCATCCGGAATCAGCGCCGTGCGGTGGCCGTCCGCCACCTCGACAATGGGCGTGCGTAGCACGCGCGCGCAGTGTTCGGGCGTGAGTACATTGGCGGCGGGGCCAGCAATCGTGTGGCCTTCGCCGTCCATCAACAAGGCATGCGTGCCGAAGCGATGCGCCAGATTCAAATCGTGCACCGTCAGCACCACCAGCCAGCCGTGCTTGCGACAGCCTTCACGCAGCAGGCGGAGCACGGCAATCTGTTGATGCAAGTCGAGGTGTGCGACGGGCTCGTCGAGCAACAGCACGCGCGCATCCTGCGCCACCACGGCCGCCATGGCCACGCGCTGGCGCTCGCCGCCGGAGAGCGTGCGTACGTCACGCTGGGCCAGCGACTGCAACTGCAGCGCGGACAGTGCTGCATCAACAGCGTGTGCATCGGCATCGCCCTCCCACTCCCAGCGCGCGAGGTGCGGGTGGCGGCCCGTCATCACCGCGTCGACCACGGTGATCGGGAAGGTGTCATGCAGCGTCTGCGGCAAGAACGCCCGCCGGCGGGCCATCGGCAACGCGGGCCAGTCGGCAAGCGGCATGCCGTCGAGCGTGACGCTGCCGCCATCCGGCGCGCGCAGGCCTGCCAGCACGGAAAGCCACGTCGATTTGCCCGCGCCGTTTGGGCCGACAACGCACCAGAGCTGGCCGGCAGTAGCCGTCATCGACAAGCGCTCAATCAACACTCGCCCATCCACGGTGACACGCAGATCATGCAGCGCGAGTTCAGGCGGCGCGTCCATGTGCGCGAATACGTCGGGCGTGGGCACACGGCGCAGCCAGCTCATCGCCCACTCCGCATCAGCAGGTAGAGAAACGTCGGCACGCCCAGCATGGTGGTGATCACGCCCACGGGCAGTTGCGTCGGGGCCATCAGCGTGCGGGCGATCAGGTCCGCGAGCATCAGCAGACCGCCGCCCGCCATCGCCGTGGCAGGCAGGTGGATGCGCACGTCGCGCGTCCACGCCAGGCGCACCATGTGCGGCACCAGCAGGCCGACAAAGGCGACGGAGCCGGCAATCGTTACCGCCACCGCAGTGCACAGCGAGGCGACCACGTAGATCAACGCCCGCACGCGCGCCACGGGCACGCCCAGGGCGCGGGCGCGCGTCTCGCCCGTCAGCAGCACGTTCAGATCACGCGCATGCGGCAGCACCACGGCCACCGCTGCAGCGAGCGCAACCAACGCACCCACATAACGATCGGCGCCACCGAGGTCGCCGACCATCCAGAAAATCATGCCGCGCAGCTTGTTCTCAGGCGCAACGGTCAAAATCAACGTAATCAACCCGACCCAGCCAGAGGCCATTACCACGCCGCCCAGCAGCAAACGTGCGTTCGCCTCGCCCGGCTCGCCGCGCCACAGGTGCTGACGCGCCAACGCGGCCACCAGCGCCATCGACAGCAATGCCCCCGCACCAGCGCTGGCTTGCACGCCCCACCACGGCAGCGAAAACAGCATCGCCGTAAGCGCCGCCACCGCCCCGCCGCCGGACACCCCCAGCACATACGGATCGGCCAGCGGATTGCGCAACAGCATCTGCATCAACGCCCCCGCAAAGGCCAGCAGCCCGCCAGCAGCAAAGGCGGCACCTGCACGCGGCAGGCGCAACTCGGTGACGATGCCTGCAGCCAAGCCATCACCACCGCCAACCAAAGCCCGCCAGACCTCGGCGGGCGACAACCTCACGCTGCCGAGCATCAACGATGCCACCAGCACCACCACGCACGCGAGCGCCAGCAGCGACCACAGTCGCCAGGCAAAGCCGCGTGCGGGCAGTGCAGGTGTGCTCATCGTTTCGGTTCGTGCTGTTGCCACGACAGCGTGAAGAACACCCCACGCGACGGTGTGTTGTAGCTATAGGCCGTCTGGTAGCTCTTGTTGAACAGGTTCTCTAAGCGCGCCGACAGCGCCCAATCCGGCGTGATTTGATAACGACCCATCAGATTCACCGTGCCATAACCGCCCATCACGTTGGACGAGAACGACGAATCGCGCCGATCGCCGCTCGCGTTCCATTCCGCACCCGCGGAGAACGACCCGAAGGTCTTGCCCAGATACACGCTACCGAAGTGCCGCGCACGGCGCGGCAGCACCTGGTTCGGCGTGGCCGACAAGTCCTGCGGGTTCTGCATGGTAAAGCTGGCACGCACATCCACGCCATAGATCGCACCGCGGTACGAGGTTTCCAGCCCGTTCACCCGCGCGCGGTTCACGTTAGCGGCGGTGCAGTTGAACGCAGCATCACACTGCGAGGTAATGAGGTTGCTGTAGTCGGTCTCGAACACCGTCATACGTACCAAGCCGATCGCGCCGCTGTATTCCACGCCCCCTTCCACCGAGCGTGCTTTCTCAGGCTGCACGTTCGGGTTGCCGTAGTTGGGGAAGTACAGATCGTTGAACGTTGGCGCACGGAACGCGTTGCTCAGGCTCGCCACGGCCTTCCACTGCGGGGTGAATGCGAAGCCGTAACCCGCGTAATAGCTGTTGGCGCTGCCGAAATCCGAGTAGCGGTCACGGCGCAGGTTCAACTGCAACTGGTGCGGACCAAACTTGCCCTCGTAGCCCACGTAGCCCGAGTCGACACGGCGCGATGGCGCGTCATACGCATCACTGTCGATATTGGTCTGCGCGAGCTCCAGGCCCATCTTAAGCAACTGTTCGGGCATGAACGCCCAATCGTTCTGCCAGCTCGCCTGCTGGGTGCGCGTGTTGAAGCGCCCGTTCTGTACCGTGTTCTTAAAGTTGAGGTTCTTGTCGTCGCCTTGCGAGAGCGTCAGGCGCGTCTTCCAATCCTGCGAGATCTTGCCATCCACGTAGGCCGACATCGAACGCACTTGGTTGTGCGCGATGTTGATGTCGGTCTGCTTGCTCCCGAAGCCGGCGTTGTCGTAGCTGACGTCACCCCAAGTCTGGAAGTACGTCAGCCCCGCCTGCCAGTCCGCAGAGAACCGATGCGACAACTGCGCCGACACGCTCTTGTTCGTGTAGTAGTTGTCGTTCGGGTTGGCCTTGGGCGCCTGCTGTGGGTTGATGCTCGAGAAGCCTGTCGTCTTGAGTTCCGACACCGACACCGCAAACGACGTATCGCCGCCCTCGCCCAGCGAGCCGCTGATGCCCGCCTGTGCACGCTTCGTGTTGCGCGCACCATACTCAATCTCCGCATTGGCCAGCGGCGCATGCCCACGGCCGTTGCGCGTGAAGATCTGCACCACACCACCGATCGCGTCCGAGCCATAGAGCGCCGACACGTTACCGCGCACGATCTCGATATGGTCGATCTGGTCGGCCATCAGCTGCGCGATCTGCGTAGTGCCCAGCGTACCGGAACTCACGCGCACGCCGTCAATCAGAATCAGCGTTTGGTTGGAATTTGCGCCGCGCATGAAGAGGCTGGCGGTCGCGCCCGGGCCGCCGCTCTGCGCAATCTCGACGCCGGCCTCGCGGCGCAACAGCGTTACGGCATCGGGTGGTTGCGAACGCTCGATGTCCGCACGGCTGATGACCGTGGTGTGCGGCAGCGCGTCGGACAAGCGCTGCTCGCTCCGTGACGCCGTCACCACCGTCGGATTGAGTTCACCCACCGGCGTGGCTGCCGTCTGGGTGTTGGTTTGTGCCAGGGCAGGTGCAACCGCACCCGCCAGAACCCCCGTCAGCGCGCTGGCAAGCGCGCGCGTGGCCGTCTGGGTCTTCCAGAGTGGCCGCTTTGTTATCAAGCTCATGTTGAAAAGAAAGAAGCATCAGCCGGACCCGTTCCCCCGCAGGTCGTTGGCAGCAGGATCTCGATGCGGTTCCCTCCCAGGTCACACATCGGCTCAGAACCGGTTCATGATCCGTCGCGAGCGGTCCGAGATTGGCCCGAGAAGCGCAGCCGTACATGAGTGCGGCGAGCATCGCAGGGCCAAGATCGGGCCGCGCAGTAGGATCGTGGACTGGTTCGTTGAGATCCACCGTCCTGGCCGGTATCCGGGCTGGCGAAGCGGCCTGTCCGCCTTCCCATTCCCGAGGAAACAGTGGCTGTCTGGACAATCCGCGCGGCGCCCTCCTCTTCTTGCGAGAGATGGCGGGCACACGCGACATTCGCTTACCGTTGCGGGGGCAGCGCAGGTTGGCGCGTCACTTAGGGTGGGCGCTCCCTGCTTCCCGTTTAACTGCAGATGGTGCTGCGAGCACCAGGACGCCGGGCAGTTTACCGGAAAAGGTCCACCCAACAGCCCGGCCGCGCGTTGTGTTTATCCCGTCACCCCTTTGCCGCCTGGCTTCGCGCATCCATATGGAGGACAGGCGCAACAGCAACGATCGGCTAAAATCCCCCCACTCGATTCTGATTGACACCCAATGCTGAACGAACTCGAACACCTTGCCGACAAGTTCGCGCGCGTGCTCCGTCACGCCGATGCGCTTGCCGCCGAGAACCAGCGCCTGCGCGCAGAAGTCGAGCGGCTGACCGCAGAAGCCGAAGTCTCCAAGACCGAACGCGACGCCATGGTCGCCGATCGCAGCGTGCTCAATGCCAAGATCGAAGAAGCGCAACTGCGCATCCAATCGATTCTCGACAAGCTGCCCACGGCCACCGATGCCCGCCAGCTTGACCTCCTCGGCCAGGCCGCCGGCGCCGAAGACGCGACGCCCGCCCCCGCCCCGCACTCGGAGTCCTGAGCATGAGCAGCAAGCAAATTGAAGTGAACATCGCCGGGCAGGCCTACAAGTTTGCCGTCTCTGCCGACAACGAAGCCGCGCTGCGTGAAGCCGCCGCCATGGTCGACAACCAGATGACGCGCATCAAGAACGGCTCGAACACCAAGGGCATCGAGCGCATCGCCGTCATGGCCGCCATCAGCATCGCATCGGACCTGCTCTCGATGCAGCGCCAGGCCGCCTCCGATGCCGCCCTGCCGATCGACTCCATCCGCGCCAAACTGGTCGAACTGAACGCCCGCGCCGACGAGGCCCTGCGTCAGTACGGAGAAGCCATTTAAGCGGCCTTTCACCCGTCAATTGACGCAACACAACGTCTTTGTAACCGGATCGCATCCGGGCTTGGGTTCGGATGCGAAGGGGTGTATAGTGTCACCCAATGGCTACCGGCCAGCTCCCGCAAACCCTTACAGCATAAGGCTTTAGCGGCTACAGGGTCAGCAAACCGGTTGCCTGCAATGAATCTCTCAGACGCATCATCATGGCCCCTCGTGGTGATGCGTCTGACAGTTTCCCTGCCTGGTTCGCCATGGCCATTAATTCCTTGAACCGATAAGCATTTGCTTGGTGCGGGATATGCCGTGTGGGCGAGCGCGTCTTCCAGCGCATAGCGTGCGACGCAAGTCGTGTGCTCCCTGTGCCGGTGATGTACCCAAAATGCGGCTTCCGCTGCCACTCTGAACCTCACTTGGGTTCAGGATGCGGGTCTAGCGGCCAAGGTGGGGACCCAACAAAGGCGGTAGTGCATGTACGTGCGCTACCGCCTTTTTCTTTGCGCGCTGCCGGCGTGTCCGCGTTGGCCGCGTCGCCAATGGCAAGGCCCTAGCGGTGTTGCTATGCTGCGCACACCGTCACTTCCGTCGCCGCCCGTACGCCCCTCCCGATGGCCGCCCAATACTGGTTGATGAAGTCCGAGCCCGACGAGGCCAGCATCGATACGCTGCAAACCGAAGGCACCCTTCCCTGGACCGGAGTGCGCAATTATCAAGCGCGCAACTTCATGCGCGACCGCATGCGTATCGGCGACGGCGTGCTGTTCTATCACTCCTCATGTCCGCAACCGGGCATCGCGGGGCTGGCGGAAGTTTGCTCCACCAGCTACCCCGACCCCACCCAGTTCGACGCCAAGAGCCACTATCACGATCCAGCATCCAAGCCTGAAGCGCCGCGCTGGATGCTCGTCGACGTGAAGTTCGTGCGCAAATGCGCGCTGATCGACCTGCCCACACTGCGCGCGCAGGAGCCGCTCGCCGACATGACGGTACTCCAGCGCGGCAACCGCTTGTCGATCACGCCGGTCACGCCAGCGCAATGGCGCTACATCACCACCAAATTGATGCGCGATCCTGAGTGAATCGCCCACTCGCGATGGGTTTTGTTACAAACGTGATGAACGATGCGCCTAGGCGCCGGTCAGACGCATCACATTGCTTTTCTGGGAGAACACAATGAAGTCCGTCTTGGCCGCAACTATTTTGGGGACTGCAATGATGACGACTGCTTTCGCACAAGCCGCACCGGAGACGAACCATTCGGGCGCGCATTCAGGCGTACTGTCGCTGGACGCGCAGGCCGTGGCAGAAGTGCCCACCGACACCGTCACCCTCACGCTGGGTGCCGAGCAGGAAGGCGCGGACCCGGGTGCGATCTCCACCGCGCTGTCGCGCAAGGCGGACGATGTCATCTCGCAGGCCAAGCGCACGTCGGGGGTACAGGCGGAAACGGGCGGCTTCAACATCTATCCGAACACCGATCGCAACGGCAAGATCAGCGTCTGGCGCGGCCGCGCTGAAGTGCGCATCACGTCGAAGGACTTTGCGGCGGCCTCCAAGCTGGCGGGCCAACTGGCCAACCAGATGCAGGTGCAGAACGTCAACTTCACGCTCTCGCGCGAGGCACGCACTGCAGCAGAAGCCAAGCTGATCGACCAGGCGGTAAGCGCCTTCCGCGACAAGGCGCTGGCGACCACCAAGCTGTTCGGCTACACGAGCTATACGATCCGCGACGTACACGTGAGCGAGGGCAGCAACAACCCGGGCCCACGCCCGATGATGGCGCGGATGGCAGCGGCGCCAGCGTCGTTTGATTCGGCACCGGTGCCCATCGAAGGCGGCAAAGCACAAGTGACGGTGACAGTGTCCGGCGCAGTGCAAATGCTCAAATAAGCGGCCACGCGCTCATGAAAAAAGCCACCGAAGTTCGGTGGCTTTTTCTTTGCATCGATGCCGCGTCAGGCGTGTGCCTGCGCGTTTGTGCCGTCACGACGGGCGCGTCGGTAAGCCCACACCAGCATCGCAATACCCGCCAGGATCATCGGTAGAGACAGCCACTGGCCCATCGACAGGTTTGCCGCGAGCAGGCCGAGGAAGTTGTCCGGCTCGCGCGCAAATTCAGCGGCGAAGCGGAACACGCCGTAGCCGAGCAGAAACGCACCCGACACCGCGCCCATCGGCCGAGGCTTGCGCGCATACAGCCACAGCAGGATGAAGAACAGTACGCCCTCGCCCGCGAACTGGTAGAGCTGCGACGGATGGCGCGGCAGCATGTGGTACTGGTCGAACACGGCCTGCACACCACTCGTGACCGCCTGCTGCGCATGCGAAAGCAGCCACTCGCGATCTTCGCCCTGGGCCTGCGGGAACATCACGGCCCACGGCAGGTTGGGCGATGACACACGCCCCCACAGCTCGCCGTTGATGAAGTTGCCCAGGCGCCCCGCTGCGAGGCCGCACGGCACCATCGGCGCGATGAAGTCCGTCACCTGCATCCACGAGCGGCCACGCATGCGCGCATACACCATCATCGCAATGACCACCCCGAGGAAGCCGCCGTGGAAGGCCATGCCGCCCTCCCACACCTTGAAGATGTCGAGCGGGTGGGCGAAGTACCAATCGGCCTTGTAAAACAGCACGTAACCCAAGCGCCCGCCCAGGATCACACCGAGCACGCCGTAGAACAGCATGTCGTCGAGATCGCGGCTGGTCCAACCTTCGGCGGCGATGTGCGACTGGCGCGTGCGCAGCCGGCCGAACCACAGGAACATGATGAATGCCGCCAGATACATCAGGCCGTACCAGCGGATGGCGAGCGGCCCGAGATGCAGGGCGACAGGGTCAAATTGCGGATGGATGAGCATGAATCCGGGGGTCAGGTTAAGTGTTCGTGCCCGATGACCGGGTCGGCGTAGCGCGTTGGAGGTAGACCACGACGCTCCGCGGCAGGTTGCATCACGGTGCGCGTGGAGGCATCCCCGCCGCTGTGCGCGGCATGATAGCCGGGAATGGTGTCAGCGCTGCGGCGTGTGCCGGTGCGTCGAGAGCGCGTCTTCCAGCGCGGCGCCAAGCCACTCCATCAAGCGTGCTTCCAGCGTGCGGGTGAGGTCCGCCGCCAGTTGCT
>JGI24740J21852_10000077_pt1 | contig 33090 bp, 29 predicted proteins | sample KBSCornC6_FD_21852 | JGI IMG/M metagenome (IMG submission 21852) | reverse complement strand
CTCGGCGCCCGCCAGTCGACGGCCGAGGTATCGCCCGTCCGCGTGGACTATCTCGCACCCGACGCCATGCGCGCCGCCACGTTGCCCGCCAACGCGCGGGCGATGCGTGTGCTCAGCAACGAAGAACTCGTCGGCGACCCCGCTGGCCTATGGGATGTCGCTCGAGAGGCGCCACGCGGCCCCACACGGCACCTCACCGTGCAACTGCCGGAAGGTGTGACCTATGCTACGGGTGACCATCTGGCCGTGTACCCACGCAATGCGGATGACCGCGTTGATACGGCTATCGCGCGACTTGGTCTGGAAGGCGAGGCACTCGTCACGCTGACGGCACAACATGCGCATGTCCGCCACTTGCCGCTCAACCAGCCCGTGACGGTGCGGCAGTTGCTGCGCGATTTTGTGGAACTGCAAGACACCGCCACGGCGCGCGACATTGCCGCGCTGCATGCGGCCACGCGCTGCCCATTCACACGAGGCCAGCTCGCGGTGTGGATGGGCGACGACGAAGCCGCCCAGCGTTTCGACCAGGAAATCCACACCGCGCACGTGAGCGTGCTGGACTTGCTGATCCGCTTTCCCGCCATTGAGCTGACGTTGGAGGGCTTTCTCGCGCGCGTGGGCGCCATGCGGCCGCGCTTCTATTCGATTGCGTCGTCGGCACGTGTATCGCCCGGGGTTGCAGCACTGACGGTGGGTACGGTGTCGGGGCCGGCGTGGTCGGGCGTGGGCACATATCGCGGCACGGCATCGCACTACCTGATGCAGTTGCCGCCCGGCGCGGAGATCGCTGCTGCGGTGCGCACGCCCAACCCGCCGTTCGCGCCGGATGCAGACCCCGGTAAGCCGATGGTGTTGATTGGCGCCGGCACCGGCATTGCACCGTTCCGTGGCTTTCTGGAGGAGCGGGCCGCGCAGCAGGCGGCGGGTGAGACCGTGGCGGCATCGCTGCTGTGCTTCGGCTGCCGCCACCCGGAACACGATTTCCTCTACCGCGACACCTTGCGCACGTGGGAGGCGGCTGGCGTGGTGCGGATCTTCCCCGCGTATTCGTGCGTCGAGGCGCATCCGCACCGCTTTGTGCAGCACGCCTTGTGGGACGCACGAGACGCTGTCTGGGCTGCGTTCGATGCCGGTGCCACGCTGTATGTATGCGGCGATGGCCGGGCCATGGCGCCTGCCGTACGTGACACGCTCATCCGCATGCACCAGGCGCGCTATGGCAGCGACCTGGCCGCCGCATCGGCCTGGCTGACCGCGCAGATGCAGGCTGGGCGGTATCGGCAGGATGTGTTCAATTGAGTTAGGGGGTCGTCACCAAGGTTGATTTGCCACAACCCTGTAAGGCGGGGGCGGGCATGTCGCATGTTAGGATTTGCCCTCCGAGTTCCGTGCTTTTGGCCTGGTGACGCCCTGTCTGACGCGTCCGGCGCGGCACTCCCGAGGAGAAATGACAATGCGACGCCGAATCAAAGCGTCCTGGACCGCGATTCTTGTATTTGCCCTGGTGGGCGCCGGTTACTTGTGGATGTACCGGTTCGAGCCGCTGCTCTCCGGAGAGGCGGGTAGCGACGTGTTCGTGTGGGACCGCTGGACCCACCGTGTCTGCGCACTGAGCGATACCGGCGCCGCCACCGAGTGGCATTGCGACAACGCCATGGAAACCGATGGTGCTGGCGGTAACACCAACAATTCCGACGTGTCCACGCGCCTGCGCATGCGCGACGCCGTGCAGCATCTCAAGCTGTAACGCTCCCGACCCTGCTGTCTTGTTCACGCCCGCCCGCCTTCGTTGCGGGCGATTTGCGTTGTTGCGTCAGCCCTTGCTCGGCTCCGCGGCATCCACCAGCTCAGGGGCGGGCACGGCGGGCAGCTTGCGCACCTGCGCGCCCTCCATGCGCCCATGGCGCTGGAACGGGCCAAGATTCTGCGGTTGCCCCGACTCCAGCGCGCGTTCAATCGCTGCCAGTACGCGCACGTCGGCCAGACCTTCTTCGCCATTGGGCTCGGGCTCGCGGTTGTGCAGGATGCAATCGGAGAAGTACTGCAGCTCGCCGCCAAACTGGTTGGTGGCTTCAAAGGCCTGCTCGCGGCTCTTGCCGCCGAGCGTGAGCCGGTGCCGCAGGCCCACCCCAAACGTAAAGCCCGGCGACACTTCCAGATCCCCCTCCGTGCCGACGATGCGGTATTGATCCACATTGGCGCTGCTGTAGCTCACGACAAACTGGGCGACGCGGTGGCTGGCAAAACGCAGCGTCACGGCCACCGTATCGTCAAAGTTGAACGGCACCCCCGACTCGCGCACGCCGATGGCGGACACCTCCACGGGCTCTTCGCCAAACAGATTGCGTACGGCGTTGATCGGATACACCCCCATGTCGGACACGGGCCCGGCCCAATAACCGTGGCTGGCGCGGTGGTTGGATGGCGCCACGGATTGGCTGAACATCGCCGAGAACGCGCGCACCTCCCCCAGCTTGCCCGCGCGCACGAGCTCGATGGCGGCCAGCGTGGCGGGCTCGAAATGCAGTCGGTACGCGATCATCAATTTGGCGTTGCCGGACCGGGCGGCGTCGATCATGGCTTCGCAGTCAGCTTCGCTGGTGGCCATGGGCTTTTCCAGCAGCACGTGCACGCCGCGTTGCAGGGCGGGCAGGGCGTATTGCCGGTGCATGTCGTTGGGCAGGGCGAGGTAGATGGCGTCGATCTCGCCGCTGGCGAGCAGCTGCTCGTAGTCGGCATAGCCGTGGATGTGCTCGATGCCGTAGCGTGCGCCGAGCGCGTGGGCCTTGACCGCATCGCCCGTCACCAGGGCTGTGACGACGGAGTTGCCGCTTTCAGCCACGCCGGGCAAAAACGCCGCCTGCGATATCCACCCGGCACCGACCACGGCGTAGCGCACCGGCTTGCGTACGGTGCGCGCGGGTGCGGCTTGCGGCTCACGCTCAACCTCATGAAAAGCGGTAGACATGACAATTCCTTTGCAATCGTTGCGCACGGTCGCACCGGCGCCATGGTGCGGCGCGCAAAACCGTGCGGGGGTCTAGAACGATTAGCAAAGGCGGTGCCCGCGACGGGTCACACCCGCTGTATCAACCCTTCGCGACGGATTCAACGGTGCTCGGCGCGGCTGTCGCCGGGGGCTTGCTCGCGTTCGTTCAGGCCGTAGTCGCGCACGACGTGGGCAATGCGCAGGCGGTAGTCGGCGAACCCGTGTTCGCGGCCGAAATGCTGGGCGGCGCGGTGCTGTTCCAGGTTGCGCCAGGCCTTGACGGCCTCTTCATCGCGGAAAAACGAGAGGGACAGCATCTTGTCGGGGTCCGTCAGGCTCTGGAAGCGCTCGACGGAGATAAAGCCGTCGACTTGCTCCAGCAGCGGCTTCAGGCGCGCGGCCACGTTGAGGTAGGCATCGCGCTGGCCCGGGGCGGGTACGACTTCGAAGATGACGGCGATCATGGGCTGGCTCCGAGTGGGAACAATCAAACGTGAAAGACAGGAATGCGTGCGTTGGGCGACGACCGATAGGTGACCTCGCCCAGGCCGGCGAGCCAGCGAGCCACCCCAGGCAAGCTCAGCAGATGCTGCACCGTTTCGCGTGCGATGACCACGGCCAGCGTTTCAGCAGGGCAGCGGTGCACGCCGCCGCCGAAGGTCCATAGGCGCGGCTGCGCGCGGCCCGTGTCGAAGCGCAGCGGGTCGGGGTTGGCTTTGGCATCCACGTTGGCGGCGGCCAGCAGCACGAGGATCTTGTCGCCGGCGCGCATGGGTTGGCCGAGCAGCGTGATGTCTTCGGCGACGAAGCGGCGCGTGTTCTGCACGGGCGCATCCAGGCGAAGGACTTCACGCACGAAGGCCTCGATCTCGGCCGGCTGCGCGCGAAGCCGATCGGTCAACGCCGGCTGCCGCGATAGCGCGACGATGCAATTGCCCAGCAAGCCCGCACAGGCGTCGTAGGTTTGGGCCAGCAGTGCGGCGAGGTTGCTGATCTGCGCATCGTCATCGTCGGTCGCAAGGGGGGAATCGGCAAAACGCTGCTGCAGGCGGCTGACCGCGGTATCGGCGTGTTGCACGGTCGAGGCATCGGCGGCAGGGCTCAATGCCGCCAAGTACGCAGCAATGTTGGCCTGGCAAGCCGCCGTATCCGCACGATCGTCGAGCAGCGTTTGCGCGATTGTGGCCAGCGGCACGCGGAAGTGGGCGTCGGCGTGCAGTGCGGTGTCGAGCTGCGCCACGTCGGGCAGGGCGGCATCGGCTTGCCGATGCGCACGGGCGGCCAGCGCGGAAGCGTCCAGCCGGCCCAATGCGGCCATCATCCTGGTCTTGCGCACGCTGTGGTCGGGGCCGTCGATCTGGCGAACGAGGCGGCTGAAGAATGCCCCCGTGGCCGATGCGGCGACGGCTTTGGGCACCGGTTCATCGGCGGGGCGGACGCGGCATGCGGCGCTGCCCAGTACAGCGTCGACGGCATCGGCGCTAGCGGCAATCCACCAGCCCAGTGCCCCGTCGAAAAACAGCGGGCGCGTGGCGGCAAGCTCCGCGTAGTAGGGCGCGGGATCGGGGTGCACGATGGCGTGCAGCGGGTCGGCAGGCGGAGCGAGGGCGGTGTCCATGGGGCAATCGCAATTTGGGCGCAGGAGTAAGATGCCCCATTGTCTGGATGGTCCCTTCGCCTGTCACGCGCCAACAGTTTGGTCTGCACCGAACCATGACTGCATCGTCCCAAGCTACCCAACCCGCCACGCAACCGGATATCGGTCGCGTGGCCGCCACCATTGGGGACCCGACCCGCATCCGCATGTTGCTGCTGCTGATGGAAGGGCGGGCCCTGACCGCCAAGGAACTTGCCTACGGCGCGGGCGTGGAGCCCGCCACGGCCAGCGCGCACCTGCGCCGGCTCGAGGGCGATGCGCTCATCACCTCACTGGCCAGCGGGCGCTACAAGTACTTCGGGCTGCGCTCGCCGGCGGTGGCGGAGATGATCGAATCGCTGATGGTGGTGGCGCCAGAAAAACCGGCCGACCCGCGCCGTTCCACCGTGCCGGAAAACCTGCGTGCCGCGCGGCTCTGCTACGACCACCTGGCCGGGCAATTGGGCATCGAGGTGTCGGCCACGCTGCTGGCGCGCGGCTGGCTGAACCCGCAGGACGAAACTCACGCCGCATACGACGTCACGCCCGACGGCGAGCGCGCCTTCGCGGCCATCGGTATCGATGTGAACGCGTTGCAAAAAAACGGCCGGCGCCGCTTTGCCTACGGCTGCATGGATTGGAGCGAGCGCCGTCCGCATCTGGCGGGCGCGCTTGGTGCCGCGGTGGCCGAGCGCTGCATCGCGCTGGGGTGGCTGGCGCGGCAGAAACACTCGCGCGCGCTGGTGGTAACGGAGGCCGGGCAGGGGAATCTGCGCGCGTGGCTCGCGCGCTAACTGCTTAGGCCGTGCGTGCGGGCACGGTTTGCTGATGTCGCCGTTGCGGTTGCGCACGCCTGCGCCGGTCCAGATACAGCCACCACCCCGTTGCCGCAAACACCGGCAGCATCAACGCCCCAATCATCACCAACACCACGCCGATCGGGCCGAAATAGCGCCCGTTGTGCAATGGCAGCATGCCGGCCAGCAAACGCTGCATCGGTGGCTTGTCGGCAAAGGGCTCGTTGCGTAGGGCTGCACCGGTGGTGACATCCAGCGTGAGTCGATTGAATGCGCGATCGTGTGGGGCATCCGCAGGCAACCAGTTGATTTCCACCTTGCCGTTGCGGGCGTCGTCGATGCGCAGTGTGGCGGTGCCGTAGTTGGGCGCGGCCGCGACGAAATGCGTCCACACACGTTCCAGTGCGGCTTCATCCAGCGGCTTGCGTGGGCCGTCCATCGCCTTGGCCTTGACGGCCACCGGCATGCCGGCCATGCGCTGCAACCCATCGCGGTACCAGTCATACGCCCAGTACAGCCCGCTGAACGCCGCCAGCACATACAGCGGCAACACCAGCGTGCCGACGACGGTGTGCACGTCCCACCAGCGGATACGCCCGGTGCGGCTCCAGCGGATGACGAGCCAGCTTCGCCAATTGGTGATGCGTTTCGGCCACCGCAGGTACAAGCCGGACAGCGCCATCAGCACCAGGGCGATGGTGCTGGCGCCGACGATCTGCTTGCCCACCTCCTCGGCCAGCAATGTACGGTGCAGCAGCTTGGTGGTGGCAAAGAACGATTGCCCACGCGCTTCGGGCAGCAGTGTGCCGGTGGCCGGATCGATGTAGCGCAATTCACCACGGCTGCTACCGCCGCGTTGGCCGGGTGGCCAGGCATACCAGACGCGCCACGGTTCTGTCGGGTCAGCCGCCGCCGTGACGAAGGTGATGGCGCGCTCGGGGATGGCGTTGCGCGCCTGCTCGGCCACCTGCGCCAAGACAGGTGCCGGGCCAGTGCGGGCGGGCAGGCTGAGCACGCCGGGATTGAGCCAGCGCAGCAGCTGATCCTCGTATGCCATCAGCGCGCCAGTGGCGCCGACCACGGCCAGCACCACGCTGGCTGACAACCCTATCAGCCAGTGCAGGCGGAAGAGCACCCGTCGCAGCATTGCCTGTTCGCCGCTTACATCTTGTACCGCACGCCTAGCAGCGCCATGCGCGGCGCACCCGGCATGTTGTAGTTCTCGGCGCCGCCGTGGGCCGAGACGTAGTACGCGCGGTTGAACAGGTTCTGCAGGTTCAGCGTCACGTCCACATGCTTGCTGCGATAACCGGCGCCCAGGTCGACAGTCATATAACCGGGCAGCGTGGTCAGGTTGTACTGCGAAGCGTAGCGCGCGCCCTCGGCACGCACGCCGCCGGCCACGTAGAAGCCGTTCGGCAGATCGTGCTTGAGCCAGAGCGAGCCGCTATGCCGCGGCGTGAGCGACGGCTGGTTGCCGTTGACGGCCACCGTGCCGCTGCGGTCGAACGGGTTCTCCAGGCGGCCGTTCAGATAGGCATAGCTGGCCATGAGCGACCATGTCTTGACGATCTCGCCCGTGAATGACAACTCCAGCCCGCGCGTGCGCTGCGTACCGATGGGCACGCCCAGCAGCGTGACCGGGTCGGCGGCCGTCAGGTTGGTCTGCTTCATGTCGAACAGCGCGGCCGTCACGCTCGCACCGGACGAAAGGTCGTACTTGGCGCCAATCTCGTAGTTGGTGGTCCGCTGCGGGGCCAGCGCGCTGCTGTTGTTGAAGAACGTAAAGCTATCCGCTAGCGGCTGGAACGAGCGGCTGTACGACGCATACAGCGACAGCGGCTCGATCGGGTGATACACCACGCCCAGGCGCGGGCTGACCGGCTTGTCGGTGCGCGCCAGATCGGCATTGCGCGGGGTCAGGTCGTCGCGGCTCTGCTTGAGGATTTCATAGCGCAAGCCCGCGAGCACCGTCCATTGCGGCGAGAACTTGATCAGGTCCTGCACATAGGCGGCGTAGGTTTCGTTGTGCGACAGGCCGTAGTTGGTCGGCGTGGCGTTGGCAGGCACCGTGGGCAACACCGGCAGCACGCGATTGAACAGGTTGACCGAGGTCGTGCCTGCGGCCGCGGCCACGCGGTCGCTCTTGTCCTGATACCCGAGTTCGATGCCGTACAGCAGCGTGTGCTCAACGCCAAAGGTATTCGCCTTCTGCGTCAGCTCGTTCTGCCAGACGGTGCCACGGTCGCTGCGGTTACGCTGGTTCACGCCCAGGCGCGCGGTCGGCACGGCGCCATCAACGATGCTGTTGACGGTCACGTAGTTGTTGCGGCCGAGCGAATACTCGTAGTTGCGCACCACGCTGTGGAACGACCATTGCTCGTTGAAGCGGTGGTCCAGCGTGCCGGTCACGCTCTTCATGGTGGAGTCGACATTGCCGGCGCCTGCATTGGCGGAGCCGTAGCGCGTTTCGATCGGTACGTCGACCGGGCGGCCACGGTACGCCGGCACGCCCTGGTCGGCAATGCGGTTGTCGTGCAGGTAGTCAAACTGCACCGTCAGCTTGGTATCGGGCGCCAGGTTGAACAGGAACGACGGCGAGATAGCCTGGCGACGCAGGAAGTAGTCGTTGCGGAAGCCGCCCGAATCTTCCACCGCGCCGGTCAAGCGCGCGCGGATGGCGTCGTCGTTGATGGATGTGTTCAGGTCGAACTCTGCGCGCTTCTGGCCCTCGGTGCCCAGGACCACGCCCACTTCTGCCAGCGGTGTGGCCAACGGTTTCTTGGTCACGCGGTTGATGATGCCGCCCGACGAACCGCGCCCGTACAGCACCGCGGCCGGCCCCTTCAGCACCTCAATGCGGTCAATGTTCGACAGGTCGCGGAAGTAGAGCGAGTCGTCGCGCAAGCCGTCGACGTACTGGTCGTTGATCGACGAGAATCCGCGAATGGTCACCTGATCGCGCTGCGCATCCCCCAACGAGGCGGACACGCCCGGCACGTTGCGCAGCGTGTCGTTGATCGACAGCGCACCCTGATCCTGGATCACCGCACGCGGCACCACGTTGACGGATTGCGGAATCTCGCGCAGCGGCACCGGGATCTTCGTGGCGGTGTTGGCGATGGGCGTGTCGTAGCTGGTGTTGCCGCGCGTGCCGGTGACGGTAGAGGTGGGCAGCGTGCCCGCGTCGGCTGCGGCAATCGTGTCGGCCGCCATCGCGGCATTCCAGAATGGCAGCGTCCCCAGAACGGCCAGAGACAGACGCAGACCCTCTCGTCGAAATTTCGGCGGCATTGCAGTTCCCGTAAAGTAAATGGCTCCGCCCTCGCGGAGGAGGCCGCCTTGCCCATCAGAGCCGGCGCGCCTTCAGAGTTTGAAGGCGCAAATACTAATGAGAACAATTCCTATTTACAAGAGGGTTAAATAATACTTTTGACGGCGGGCAAACACTGCTGAACTCAAACGCAGCAACTTTCGTTGAACCTGCCGCCGATTGTCGGCACCAAATTGCGCGTCGCGCGTCTGAACCACGGCTTTCCGCTTCCTTTTCATATGCTTTCTTCATCACGTCTGTCGTCGGCTGTGCGCGTTGCTCTCGTGGGCTATGGGTACGCCGGCAAGCTGTTTCATGCCGCCCTGGTGGATGCCACGCCGGGCCTGCAATTGGGCGTCGTTGGCTCCAACCGGCCAGAGGCGGTCCATGCGGACCGGCCCCTTGTGCGGGTCTGCACGCCCGAGACCGCTGTCACCCATGCGGACGTCGACATCGTTGTCATCGCCGCGCCCAATGACCGTCATGCGCCCTTGGCCGAAGCGGCACTGCGGGCCGGCAAGCATGTCGTTGTCGACAAGCCGTTCACCACCACGCTGGCTGAGGCGCGGCACCTCGCGCGCGTGGCACGGGAGACGGGCCGGCTGTTGTCCGTCTTCCAGAACCGCCGGTGGGACAGCGATTTCCTGGCCGTGCAGGCCGCGCTTGCCGGTGGTGCCATCGGCGAGGCCATGCACGTGGAAGCGCATTTCGATCGCTATCGGCCCCAGGTGCGCGCGCGCTGGCGCGAGCAAGCGGGGCAGGGCACGGGCATCTGGTTTGATCTCGGCCCACATCTAATCGACCAGGCATTGCTGCTGCTCGGCCTGCCGGATGCGGTGAGCGCGTCGTTCGCCCGCCAGCGCCCCGGTGCGGAAACGCCCGACTGGGCGCACGTCGTCCTGCACGTGGGCGAGCGCCGCGCCATCCTCCACGCGAGCATGCTGGTGGCCGGCGGCGCGCCGCGCTGGATCGTGCATGGCACGCGCGGCTCCTTCATCAAGCAGCGGATGGATCAGCAGGAGGCGCAGCTGCTGGCGGGCATGACGCCTGGCGCTGCGGGCTGGGGCGAGGATGACTATGCGGGTGTCCTCATCGACGGCGCAACGTCTGCCGCCACCGACGTCGCCACCCCGGCCGGTGACCAGCTCGCCTACTACGCCGCCGTACGCGATGCGGTTCTCGGCCGCCGCGCCAACCCCGTGCCGCCTGCGCAAGCCGTTGCCGTCATGGCGGTGCTCGAAGCCGCTGTGGCCGCCGCCGAAACCGGCACGGCGGTCGTGCCCGACCTCACCGACACGGAACGCATCGACTGGCATGCCGCACGCGTCTTCACGCAAGGGGCCACGGCGTGAACGGTGTGGTCATCCTGTTGCTGGTGGCGGGTGGGCTGCTTGCCGTGGTGGCGTTGGTACAGATGTTGGCCTCGCGGTTGACGCTGCCGGAGTCGACCTTGCTCGCGCTGGCGGGCATCGGCATCGGCGGCGCGTATGTGGGCTTGCAGAACAGTGCGCCGGCGTTTGCGGCGACGTTCTTCGCGCCGCTCATCGACCCGAGCTGGCCGGCGGAAGCGTATCTGTGGTTGTTCCTGCCGCCGCTGCTGTTTCAGGCGGCGCTGTCGGTGGACGTGCGCAGCATGGCGCCGGATGCGGCACCCATCCTGATGCTGGCCATCGTGGCGGTGGTCGTGGCCACGGGCGTCATTGGGCTGGCGGCGTCAGCGGTGACGCCGTTCGGCGTCGTCACGTGCCTGTTGCTGGGCGCGATGATCGCCACGACCGACCCCTCTGCCGTGATTGCCGTGTTCCGCGACGTGGGCGCGCCTGCGCGTTTGATTCGCCTGGTGGAGGGCGAAGCGCTGCTCAACGATGCGGCTGCCATTGCCATCATGGGCGTGCTGCTGGCCATGCTGACCGGGCATGGCGGGGATGCAAGCATTGGCACTGGCGTGCGTGAGCTGGCCAAGGCGTTCGGCGGTGGCGTGGTGTTCGGGCTCGTTGCCGGGCGCATTGCCGCGTTTCTGCTGCCGGCGCTGCGTGGTATCGCCCAGGCCGAGGCGGCGTGGACGCTCGCGCTACCGTATCCGCTGTATCTGGTGGCGGAAAACATGCTGGACGTATCGGGCGTGGTGTCGGTGGTGTGCGCGGGGCTGGTGATTGGCGCGCTGGGCCGCACGCGCCTGACGCCGCGCAACTGGCATCACCTGCAATTGATTTGGGAACAGATTGCCGCACTGGCGGGCGCGGTGGTCTTCTTGCTGGCGGCGGTGCGCGTGCCGGAGTTGCTGCACGGCGTGGTGTGGAAAGACGCCGCGTGGCTGGCGGTGATTGTGGTGGCGGCGCTCGTCGCGCGCCTGGCCGTGCTGTTTGGTCTGTTGCCGGCGCTAGCGTGGTTCAAGCTGTCGGCGCCTGTCAGCCATGCCTACAAGCTGGCGATTGCGTGGGGTGGCCTGCGCGGCGCCGTCACGCTGGTGCTGGCGCTGGGCGTAGCCGAGAACCAGGCCGTGCACGCGGCGGACCGCCACTTCGTCACCATCCTCGCCACCGGTTTTGTGCTCGTGAGCGTGCTCTTCAACGGGGCGACCTTGCGCTGGGTGATGCATCAACTCGGGCTCGATCAACTCTCTGCACAGGAACAGGCGCTGCAAGGGCAGGCGCTGAACATGTCGACGGAAGAAGTGGAAGCCATCATGCGCCGCATTGGCGGGCATTTCCACTTCGCGGCCGGTGCGACGGACCAAGCCGCCGCCATGTACCGGCAGGAAGTCGCGGCCGGCGCTGCCGAGCTGAACTTGGAGGAGGCGCTGACCGAGCGAGAACGCGTGACCATCGGCCTCGTTGCGCTGGCCACGCGCGAGCGCGAGCTGATTCCCGAGTACGGCAACGGGCTGGTCTCCATTCGCAACCTCGACGCGATGATGCGCAACACGGCCGACATGATCGACGCCGCGCGCGCCGAAGGCCGTGTCGGCTACAAGCGCGTGTCGCGCCAGATTCTCGCCAAGAGCGTCGCCTATCGGCTCGCGCAGTGGCTGCATCGGGTGGTGCATATCGACGGGCCGCTCGCCAAGGCGCTGGCCGATCGCTTTGAGCTGCTGGTGTGCCGCCAGACCGTGCTGGAGCGCCTGCGCGCCTACAACCGCGTATCGCTGCAGCCCGTCCTGGGCGAGCGCATGGCGGACTTGCTCGACAGTGTGCTGGTCGCTCGCATCGAAGCCGCAGAAGGCGCGCTGGCCGAGCTGCGCGAGAAGTTTGGCGACTACAGCGCCGCGCTGGAGAAACGCTTGCTGCTGCTGTTCGCCCTGCATATCGGCCAGAGCAAGATCGACACCATGCTGGCCGAAACCGTGATCTCGAAAGAGGTCTACAAGCAGATCAGCGGGGTGATCCGCCGAGCGTGGATGGCGGCGCTGCCGCGGCCGCCGTTAGAGGTGGTGCAGAAAAACGGGCTGTGAACGGGGGCGCCGGAGCGTGCAACACCATCGCGCGCTCACTACACTGACGAGGTCAAAATCTCGAGGCGCTCCCGACATGCGAATCCAATCCGCCAAGCTGTTGTTCGCGTTGCTCCCTGTGGTGTGCGCTTCGACGCTCGCTCGAGCGGCAGAAGTCGAAACCCGACGGCCCGCTGACTTTGTGAACGTGCAGCAGGCCGTTCCGCATATTCAGGCAGATGTGCGCTATTTCACGGCTCACAATTTTGTCGGGCGGAAAATCAGCGGCTATAAGGCGCCCGCCTGCCTGTTGACCAAGCCGGCGGCGCAGGCGCTGCAATCGGTGGTGGAACGCCTGGTGCCGATGGGGCTGACGCTCAAGGTCTACGACTGCTATCGGCCGCAAACCGCCGTCAACGATTTTGCCGTGTGGGCAGAAGACCTGAAGGCGACCAAGATGCGCACCGAGTTTTATCCCACCGTGGACAAGACCCGACTGTTTGCCGATGGCTATATCGCTTATCAATCCGGGCACAGTCGGGGCAGTACGGTGGATCTGACCATCGTGCCGCTGGGCAGCCAGGTTCCCGCCTATGACCCCAAGCGCAAACAGGTCAGTTGCACGGCGCCGATGTCGCAGCGTGCGCAGGACAACAGCCTGGACTTTGGCACCGGCTACGATTGCTTCAGCCCCGTTTCGCACCCAGACGATCAAACCGTTTCTGGGCAGCAGAAGGCAAATCGCCTATTGCTGCAATCCTTGATGGAGCAGGCAGGCTTTAAGCGGCTCGACACCGAATGGTGGCATTTCACCCTGGTCAACGAGCCTTACCCGAGCACGTATTTCGATTTTCCGGTGGCCGATTGAAGGGCTCAATGCGTGGCACGGTGTCATAGCCGCTTGGCCGGCCGATCCCCTTGCAGGTGGCGATGGATGTCATGTGTGACAAAGCCAGAGTCGTTGTCCGGCATCGCCAGCCACTCGGGGTGCGAGAGCGATTGGCGGATGTCCGCCAAACCCGAGGCCCAGTGGTCACGCATGGTGGACGGCCCGAACTGGATGTCCTTGCCCGGCCCTTCATGCTCCTTGGCAGCGTAGATCAGGTGGAAGACGTTGTAGTGCTTGGTGCAGGCCAATTCTTGCGCGTGCTTGTACCACGGCGTGCGTTCGAATTCCTTCGGCGGCAGATGGTCGAGCAACTTGCGCACCAGCCTGCGCGTGGATTGCGATCGTTCCATCCAATCGGTCACGAGCCGCGTGCGGCTGGAGTACTGCAGGTCTTTCTGTCGGCTGGCCACGCCGATCATCGTATCGGGCACCGGTCCCAGCGCGCTCCACAAGTCCACCTGGAACACCAGCGTGTCCTTGCGCGGCTTGGCGCCCAACACGTACGACAGCGGCGTGTTGGACACGACACCGCCGTCCCAGTAATAGTCGCCCTCGATCAACACCGGCGGGAACCCTGGCGGCAGCGCCCCGGATGCCATGAAATGCTCGGCGCTCAGGCGGCGCTCGGTGTTGTCGAAGGCTTCGAGGTTGCCGGTGCGCACGTTGACGGCGCCCACCGACACGCGGATGCCGCCATCGTTGATGCGGTCGAAATCGCACAGGCGCTCCAGCGTGGCCTTGAGCGGCGTGGTGTCGTAATAGCTGGCATCGAGCGGGTCGACCTCGTTCGCGGGCAGCGGCGGCGGAACGCGCGGTGTGAAAAAGCCGCGTTGGCCTTCGAGGAGGGTGTCGGCCGCCTGCATGGCGGTCAGCCATTTACGCAGATGCGCGTTGCCGTCAAACCAGGCGTTCTCAAGGATGTCGGGTAGTGGCGGTGAAAAACTCGGCTGCGTGATCGTCTGCCAGAACTCGCGCAATTTCGCTTGCCGATCCTTCGGGGCGTTGCCGGCAATGATGGCGGTGTTGAGCGCCCCGATGGAGATGCCCGCAATCCAGTTCGGCAGGATGCCGGCCTCGTCCAACCCTTCGAACACCCCGGCCTGATAGGCGCCGAGCGCGCCGCCACCTTGCAGCACCAGCGCGATGTTTTCGTACGCCGGCAGCACGATGCGCTGTGCCGTGGTGAGCGGTGCGTCGTCCGGGCGAGAGGATTCGGCGGGGGTGGGCCGCTTGCTTGCGGCCACGCGTAGTTTGGGTGCGGGCATGTCTCCTCGACCTCCTTGGATGTGCTGAGTGCCGTGGTTACTGCATGAACCAGCCGTGGCTCACGACGAACGATTGTCCGGTGAGTGCGGCGCTCGGGAAGGTGGCCAGGAAGCGCACCGTCTCGGCCACGTCCTCCACTGTGGTGAACACGCCATCGACGGTGTCACCTAGCATGACCTTCTTCACGACTTCTTCTTCGCTGATGCCGAGTTCCTTCGCCTGCTCGGGGATCTGCTTTTCAACCAGCGGGGTGCGTACAAAGCCCGGGCATACCACGTGCGAGCGCACGTTATGCGCCGCGCCTTCCTTGGCCAGCACCTTGTTCAGCCCCAGCAGCGCGTGCTTGGCCGCCACATAGGCCGACTTGAGCGGCGAGCCCTCGTGCGAGTGCACCGAGCCCATGTAGATCACCACGCCGCCACGGTCGTCCTTGTACATGTGGCGCAGTGCGGCACGCGTGGTCAGGAAGGCGCCATCGACGTGGATGGCCTGCATCTTCTTCCAGTCGGCAAACGAGTAGCTCACGAACGGGTTGACGATCTGGATGCCGGCGTTGGAGACGAGGATGTCGACCGAACCCAATTCTTCTGCCACGCGGTCGATGCCGCTGTCGACGGCTTGCTCGTCAGTCACGTCCATGCGCAGGCCGATGGCCTTGCCGCCTGCATCGGTGATTTCTTTGGCGACGGCCTTGGCGCCGTCTTCGTTGAGGTCAACGATGGCGATGGCGGCGCCCGAGTTGGCCAATGTGAGCGCGATCTGCTTGCCGATGCCGCTGGCTGCACCCGTGACGACGGCGACTTTGCCTTTCAAATCAGACATGCTGTGTGCTCCTTGAGGGGGAATGAGGAGGGATGGGCCTTACTTGGCGAGGTAGTCGAACACGACCTCGCCCATGCCAAGGGTCAGGTCGGCAATGATGTGCCGAGCTTCGACAATCTCCAGTACCGGCAGTTCGGCCACCGGCGCCAGTGCGTGATGTGCCAGCTCCAGCGACGCAGGCCCGGTCCAGGCGCCTTTCATCTCGACATCGATCATGAAGTTGCGCGACAGCTCGCAGATGCGCGCGGTCTTGCCATCCACGTGCGGGATGATCTTGAGCAGATAGTTGGGTAGTTCCAGTCGGCGCTTCTGTTCTGACAGATCCAGCTCGCGGTACTTGTAGCCCATGGTGCCGGTGGCTACGCGCACCGGGCCGTAGTCCAGCGTGCCGATCAGGGTGTCTTTGTCGGTTTCCAGCTTCGGCGCGGCGAGCTTTTTCGGGAAGCCCCACATCTCGCGGCCGCCGGCCAGTGGCGGATGGTCATCCAGATACATCGCCAGTGTGTAGGTGCCGGGCTTGCCTTCGTAGGTGACCGGAATCACCTGGCCGCTCTCGGTGTAATCACCAAAGCCGGTGGAGTCCGCCATGCGGATGAACTCATAAGACACCAGCGGTTCAGGTACTTCCAGCGGCTCGGGCACCATGGCGCGCAATTTGGCCGGGTCGGTGCGGTACGTGATGATGAAGAACTCGCGGTTGATGAAGCGGTACGGGCCGGGCGGATAAGCCGGGCTCGTGAGCGGCATCGCGAAGGCGGTCTCGCGGACGGTTTTGATGTCCATTGGCACTCCTTGTGCATTGAGATTCAGAGGCGAACGAAAAGAACGTTAGGCGATAGACCATCCTGCCGGGGCTTGATGACAGGGTGATCGTCCCGGCCTCTGAAAATAATTGAACAGGCAACCATCCTACTGCGGCGTCGAGTGTTATTGATAAATAAGAAACAGTAGTTAACTCGATAAACGCACTGTTTCTTATTTTGATGTCTTAAGCGTGAGCGCTTGAGAGGAACGCCCACAACGCAGGGTCAGCGGAGTACGCGACGTTGAATCGCAGCCAGGGGCTGGCCTCGTCGTGTGGGCGGAAGTATTGGCCGGGCGCCAACCAGATGTTGCGGTGGATGGCCTGATCGGCCAGTGCGGACGCATCTGCATGGCGTGGCAAGCGCGCCCACAGAAACAGGCCGCGTCCCGGCGCATCAAACAGCTCGGCACCATGCTCGCGCATGATGGCGGCAACACCGGTGTGGGCGTCGCTGAGCCGCGCACTCAACCGCGCAACGTGCTCCGCATAGCCGGGCCGCGTGACGAAGGCGTGCACGATGCGCTCGGTGATCTCCGACGAAGTCAGCGCCACGGCCATCTTGGTGCGCGCCAGTTCGCGCGTGATGGCAGCATCGGCCACCACGTAGCCCGCCCGCAGTGACGGCGAGATCGTCTTGGAGAAGCCGCTGACGTACAGCGTGCGGCGCAAACCGTCGAGGGCGGCCAGCATCGGCGCGGCCGGGTCGGCGAGTTCACGGTGGAGGTCGTCTTCGACGATCCACAGGCCGTGCTGCTCGGCCAGTTGCAACACGCGGTAGGCGTTCTGCGCGGACATGGACGAGCCGGTCGGGTTTTGCAGCACGGAGCTGGTGAAGAGGGCGCGTGGGCGGTCGGGCCCGTCGGCGCGCAGGATGGCTTCCAGCACCGCCGTGTCGAGGCCATCCGGCGTGCGCGGCACGCCCACCACGCGCAGCCCGGCGAGCTTGAGCACTTGCAGGACATTGCAATAGCCGGGGTCGTCCACGGCCACCACGTCGCCGGGTTTGAACAGCGTGCGCACGATCAGGTCGAGCGCCTGGGTAGCGCCGCTGGTCAGCAGCACTTGCGAGCGTTCGACCGGGAGCCCCCGCAATGCGAGCGATTGCGCCACGTGTTCACCCAGCGGCGCATAGCCCCAGGGGTGTCCGTAGCCCGCCACGCGCAGCGCGGAAACGCGGCTCACGGCGCGCATGGCCTCTTGCACGCCGCGTTCGTCCAGCCAATCGTTGGGCAGCCAACCGCAGCCGGGTTTGATGGCGATGGAGCGATCGGCAAACACATCCGACAGCAGCCAGGCGGCATTGAGCTTGGGCGGCTCCCAGTGCGGTGCCACCGTCGCGGGCTGGGCCGGCGCGCGCGCAGCCACCAGATAGCCCGAGCGCGGCCGCGCCACGATCGCGCCCAGCGCCGCCAGGCGTGTATAGGCTTCCGCCACCGTAAAGGTGCTGATGTCGTGTGCCTGGGCCAGTTTGCGCACCGACGGCAGCCGTGTGCCGGGCAGCAGGCTATGGTCGTCCACGGCCGTACGAATTCCTTGGACGATCTGATCGACCAACGTACGCTGAGGATGATGAGGATCGAGTTGGAGTTGCATGTTGCGATGCGGCATGAGGCGCGTGACTGGCACCTATACAGTTTCTTATAGAACGGCCATCTGTGCATGTCCGCGTGGCAGGTGACTCTGTACAGTTTGCTCCAACCGCTGGCTTGCCAGTCCCACCCGCTTTCCGCTGTTTTTTCGGAGTTGCCGATGAAACCCGCCCCGCACCCGCTGGAAACCACCGATCTGTCCTACTTCTGGATGCCCTTCACGGCCAACCGCCAGTACAAGGCCGCGCCGCGCCTGCTCGTGTCCGCACAGGGCATGTACTACCGCGACGCCGACGGCCGCGAAGTGCTGGACGGCACGGCTGGCCTCTGGTGCGTGAATGCCGGCCACAGTCGCAAGGAAATCGTCGACGCCATCACCACGCAGGCCAGCACGCTGGATTACGCACCGACCTTCCAGATGGGCCATCCGCTGGCCTTCCGCGCCGCCGAGAAGGTCGCCGAGATCATGCCGGAAGGGCTGAACCGTATCTTCTTCGCCAACTCCGGTTCGGAAGCGGTGGATACGGCGCTGAAGATTGCGCTGGCGTACCACCGTGCGCGTGGCGAAGGGCAGCGCACGCGCCTGATCGGCCGCGAGCGTGGGTACCACGGCGTCGGCTTCGGCGGTATTTCGGTGGGTGGCATTTCGCCGAACCGCAAGGCGTTTTCGGGCAACCTGATCCCGGGTGTGGACCATCTGCCGCACACGCATGCGCCGGAGCACAACGCGTTCTCTAAGGGCCAACCGGCCTGGGGCGAGCATCTGGCGGATGAGCTGGAGCGCCTCGTCACGCTGCACGATGCGTCGACCATTGCCGCTGTCATCGTTGAGCCGCTGGCCGGCTCCACGGGCGTGCTGGTGCCGCCCAAGGGGTATCTACAACGCCTGCGCGCGCTGTGCGACAAGCACGGCATCCTGCTGATTTTCGACGAGGTCATCACCGGTTTTGGCCGCCTGGGCGCGGCCACCGCGGCGGAGTTCTTCGGCGTCACGCCCGACCTGCTGACGATGGCCAAGGGCATCAACAACGCTGCCGTGCCGATGGGTGCCGTGGCGGCGCGTCAATCGGTGCACGACACCATCATCGAAGCCGGTGCGCAGGGCGCGATCGAGCTGTTCCACGGCTATACGTATTCCGCGCATCCGCTGGCCGCTGCTGCGGCGGTCGCTGCCATCGATCTGTATCGCAATGAAGGGCTGTTCGAACGCGCACGTGCACTGTCGCCGGTGTTTGAGGCGGCGGCGCATTCGGTCAAGGGCGCGCCGCATGTGAAGGACATCCGCAATCTGGGGCTGGTGGCCGGCATTGAGCTGGAATCGCGCCCCGGTGCGGTTGGCGCACGTGCCTACGAAGTCTTCCTGAAGTGCCTGGAGCGCGGTGTGCTGGTGCGCTACACCGGCGACATCCTGGCGTTTTCGCCGCCGCTCATCATCGAAGAGGCGCAGATCGCGCGCATCTTTGAAACCGTCCGTACCGTTCTGCAAGAGGTAGCCTGAGATGAACCGACCGATTGATCCTGCCGTGACCGCGTCTGTGGTCAGCCACTACATCGGCGGCCAACGCCATGCCGGTACCGGCACGCACAGCGCCGATGTGTTCAACCCCGCCACGGGCGCCGTCAGCGCGCAGGTGCTGCTGGGTGGTCAGGCCGAGGTAGAGGCCGCTGTGGCTGCCGCACGTGCCGCCGCCGCGGACTGGGCGGAGACCTCGCCGCTCAAGCGCGCGCGCATCCTGTTCAACTTCAAGGCGCTGCTCGACCAGAACCACGATGCGCTGGCCGCGTGCATTACGCGCGAGCACGGCAAGGTGTTCTCCGATGCCAAGGGCGAAGTCACGCGCGGCATCGAGGTGGTGGAATTTGCCTGCGGCATCCCGAACCTGCTCAAGACGGATTTCACCGACAACATCGGTGGCGGCATCGACAACTGGAACCTGCGCCAGCCGCTGGGCGTGGTGGCCGGCATTACACCGTTCAACTTCCCGTTCATGGTGCCGATGTGGATGGCGCCCGTGGCCCTGGCGTGCGGCAACACGTTCATCCTCAAGCCGAGCGAGCGTGACCCGAGCGCCAGCCTGATGATCGCCGACCTGCTCAAGCAAGCTGGCCTGCCCGATGGCGTGTTCAACGTTGTACAAGGTGGTAAGGATGCGGTGGATGCGCTGATCGCCCACCCGGACGTGCAGGCGCTGTCCTTCGTCGGCAGCACGCCGATTGCCGAATACATCTACGCCGAGGGCACCAAGCGCGGCAAGCGCGTGCAGGCCCTGGGCGGCGCCAAGAACCACCTGGTGGTCATGCCCGATGCCGACCTCGACCAAGCCGTCGATGCGCTCATCGGTGCCGCGTATGGTTCGGCCGGCGAGCGCTGCATGGCGATCTCCGTGGCCGTGGCCGTGGGTGATGTGGCTGACAAGCTTGTGCCGCGCCTGGCCGAGCGTGCCAAGACGCTCAAGATCGGCAACGGCATGGAAGCCGCCAGTGAGATGGGCCCGCTCGTGACGGCCGCGCACAAGGCGAAAGTCGAAGGCTATATCGCCAAGGGCGTGGAAGAGGGTGCCAAGCTCGTGGTGGATGGTCGCGGCCACACCGTCGAGGGCCATGCCGAGGGCTTCTTCACGGGCGGCACGCTGTTCGATCACGTCAAGCCTGAGATGACGATCTACAAGGAAGAGATCTTCGGCCCGGTGCTGTCGGTGGTGCGCGTGCACGACTTTGCGCAAGCGGTCGACCTCATCAACGCGCATGAATTTGGCAACGGCGTGTCGTGCTACACCAGCGACGGCGGTGTGGCGCGCGCATTTGCGCGGCAGATCCAAGTGGGCATGGTCGGCATCAACGTGCCGATTCCGGTGCCGATGGCGTGGCACAGCTTTGGCGGCTGGAAACGATCGCTGTTTGGCGACCACCACGCCTATGGCGAAGAAGGTGTGCGTTTTTACACACGCTACAAGAGCGTCATGCAACGCTGGCCGGATTCGATTGCCAAGGGCGCGGAATTCGTCATGCCGACGGCCAAGTAATCGGGCCAAGCGCAAATGAGAAAGGGAGGCATGGCCTCCCTTTTTCTGTATTCGGCGATATGAGTCAGATCACCCGGATGTTTTGAGCCTGTGGACCTTTTGCACCCTGTCCCACATCAAACTCAACGTGCTGGCCTTCACTCAACTCTCGGAGGCCATTCCCGTCGATCTGGGAATAGTGGGCAAATACATCTGGGCCACCGCCATCCTGTGCAATAAAGCCGAAACCCTTTTCGCTGTTGAACCATTTAACAACGCCTGTAACCATAGCGCCAACTCCTGAAGTTGAGAAATCGGTTCGCCGTTAACGCGCTGACTCGGTTGGGGCGGCCGCTTCGTCAGGGTAGGTTTGGCCGCACCCTCCGTCAAGAATGGTCCGCAGTGACTTTGCGGACCCCGGGTTCATATGGGTTTGATGTTGACCGCGATGGGCTCCCCATCCGGCCCGATCTCCACATCGAAGCTGACGCGCTGACCCTCGCGGAATCTCTGCAAGCGTGAAAACTGGATTTCCGAATCCCGAATAAAACTCGGGGCAGCATGCATTTCTGCAGCTGCCCCGGCGGGCGGATCATATTGAACGGCGTTTTCTTCAATTCGGCTGGCCATTGCATTCTCCCGAGAGAGGATTCTTCAAAGCCGAGTGCCGCCCTTTTTAGAGGCGCCAGCCCGGCCGCTGGATGGCAAACACGTACTGAACAACCAACAACCCTTGCAACCTGATTCCTTGGGGCCCTTCGACCGGCGCACACCCTGCCCGAAAGTGTGTGCGCCGTCCTGCAATCGCGTGAGCGATCTTGGCGCTGCCTACGCCCCGGCCTACAGATTAAGCGGCCTGAATATTCGAGGCTTGCTTACCCTTCGGGCCTTGCGTGACCTCAAACGACACCTTCTGACCTTCCTTCAGGGTTTTGAAACCAGCCATGTTGATGGCGGAGAAATGTGCGAAAAGGTCCTCGCCGCCATCATCCGGAGTAATGAAGCCGAAACCCTTTGCGTCGTTGAACCACTTGACGGTACCAGTAGCCATGATCTTGAGTCGTAAAGTTGAGAAATCGATCGACTGCCAGCCGAGAAACACAGACAGCAGGCAGAACCGGCCAAAGCAGCCAAAACGATCGTTTGCTGAATATATGCTTGGCGCGTCTCCCCGTCAAAGCCTGTTTTTTTAACATCTGGCGTTAGATCAAGCATATGCGATGCCAACGGGGTGCATCAGGCTCCGTGCGCAGCCGCCATTGGTGCAAACACCCGCGCAAACCGTGGCGTTTTCACCTAAGCTTTGGTGGCGTCTGCCGCACTCCGTCGTTCTGCGCCGGGCCGCTTTGCGGGTGATGGCGCACGGAAATTGCGTGCGTCTCCCGTCGTTCCAGTCGTAGCCAACCATGTCGACAGCCGCAGCCAGCACAAGCACAAGAAAACCCGCGTTGATGGCCACCATGGTGGGCGCGATCGGCGTGGTCTTCGGGGACATCGGCACCAGCCCCCTGTATGCACTGAAAGAGTGCTTCAACCCGGAACATGGTGTTCCGTTTTCAGACCAGACGGTGTTTGGCATCCTGTCGATGCTGTTCTGGGCGATGACGCTGGTGGTGTCCATCAAGTACGTGGTGTTCGTCATGCGCGCCGACAACAACGGCGAAGGCGGCATCCTGGCGTTGACTGCGCTGGCCATGCGCGCCAGCGGCGCCGGGGCCCGCTTCAAGCGCACGCTCATGCTGCTCGGTCTGCTGGGCGCCGCCATGTTCTATGGCGATGCCGTCATCACGCCGGCCATCTCCGTCCTTTCCGCCATTGAGGGCATGGAGATCATGGCCCCCACGTTGCAGAAATGGGTGTTGCCGCTGTCCTTGGTTGTGCTGATCGGCTTGTTCTTGCTGCAGAAGCAGGGCACGCACGTGGTGGGGCGCCTGTTCGGACCGATCATGGTGATCTGGTTCGTCCTGCTGGGCGGGATCGGGCTGGTGTCGGTGATGAAGTCGCCGCAGATTCTGGTGGCGCTGAACCCCGTCTATGCGCTTGAGTTTGCCTTCCGGCACACCATCCTGGCGTTCATTGTCTTTGGCTCGGTGTTTCTCGCGCTGACCGGCGCAGAGGCGCTGTATGCCGACATGGGCCACTTTGGCGCGCGGCCGATCCGCTTTGCGTGGTTCTACATCGCCATGCCGTGTCTGCTGCTCAACTATTTTGGCCAGGGCGCGTTGCTGCTGCGCGAGCCGGCGGCTGTGCAGAACCCGTTCTTCCTGCTGATGCCGAACTGGGCCGTGGGCCCGATGGTGGTGTTGGCCACGGCAGCCACGGTGATCGCGTCGCAGGCAGTCATCTCGGGCGCGTTTTCCATGACGGCGCAGGCGGTGCATCTGGGCTATGCGCCACGCATGAAGATCCTTTACACGTCGGATGTGGAAATCGGCCAGATCTACGTGCCGGTCGTGAACTACGTGCTGTTGCTGCTGGTGGTGGCGGTGGTACTGGCGTTTGGTAAATCTGACAACCTGGCCGCCGCCTACGGCATTGCCGTGACGACGACCATGGTGCTCACGACAGGCCTGGTCACGGTGGTCATGCGCAATGCATGGAAGTGGAGCTTGCCGCTGGTGGTCTGCGTGGGTGCGGTATTTCTGGCGGCGGACTTGTCGTTCTTCGCCGCCAACCTGCTCAAGATCGCGGCCGGAGGGTGGTTCCCGCTGTTGCTGGGCGGCCTGATCTTCTTCCTGATGGTGACGTGGCACAGCGGCACGCAACTGCTGAAGGCGCGCAATGTGGAGGGCGGCATTCCGCTGGAGCCGTTCATGGAGGGCCTGCTGCGTCATCCCCCGTACCGCGTGGATGGCACGGCCGTGTATCTGACGCCGAGCATCGAGTTCGTGCCGCTGGCGTTGCTGCACAACCTCAAGCACAACCACGTGTTGCACAAGCGTGTGCTGTTCGTGCATTTCCGCACGCTGGCCGTGCCTTATGTGGAGCCGGCCAAGCGGCTGGTGCTCAAGACCATTGGCGAAGACATCTACACGGCAGTGGTGGATTTCGGCTTCAAGGAAACCCCTGCGGTCGACGAGATCGTCAAATCCGTTGGCGAGCGCCTGGGCGTGGTGTTTGAAGACATGGAAACCTCGTTCTTCATCACCCGCGCGACGGTGGTGCCATCACCACTGCCGGGCATGGCGATGTGGCGTGAGTCGCTGTTCGCCTGGATGCAGCACAACAGCGCCAAGCCGTCGGATTTCTTCCGGATCCCCGCCAACCGGTTGGTGGAACTGGGGAGCAAGGTGGAGATCTAGCGCGGTTGCTGCGCAACGCAGCCGGTTCTGCGCCGGCACCAGCAGTTGGCCAACGGTGGGCCGCCTCGGGAGGCTGCTTCCTAGAGGCGAGGCTATTTTGATCGACGTGGCCCCAGCAGAGCCAATTCAGTTGCGCCGGCGATCTGCTCTGCCAGGGTCGCGCTTCCCACTGCTCGCGCGAGGGTGACTGCACCCACCAGTGAAGCGAGGGCCGCGCAAGCCGTGTCAACGTCCTTCGGCACGTGCGGAGATGCAGGGCCATCAACCACAGCTTGTGCAACTTCGCGCAACGCGGTTTCGAATGCCATGCGCGACTCCAGATCGGAGCGTGCCACTTCGGTCGGCATCGTCTGCAACGTGCAGCCTTCTGACAGGTCGCAGGTTCGCTTTACGCTGAGATAGAACCGCACGAACTCGGGCCACCAGTCGCGTCCATGCTGTTCTTGAAAGTAGAGGATTCCCCCGCGGAGATGGTCCATTCCGAGTCTGAGCGACTCGCGGAAGGCATCCCCTTTGGAGCCGAAATGAACGTAGAAGGCGCCAGACGTGACGCCCGCCTCTTTGGCTAGGGCGTCGACTCCCGTTCCTGCGTACCCGCCTTTGCGAAATGCACGTCCGGATCCCTCAAGAATGCGCTGACGCGTCTGCGCCTTTTGCTCAGCTCGTGACATTGAAACCTCTGGGTCATCAAGGCGACATTATAGTTGACCGAATAACGGTCGTTATCTATGATCGCATCACGATCGTTATTCGAATGACGATCGGCGGTGAATCTTCTGGAGCACCGCAACCCATCTGATTTGAGAGATCTCATGCCACTTACCCTCACGCTCACCGAAGGCGTTCTTCCCAAAGGCCAAGAAACGCTAGCCTTCGCCCGGCTCTCCGACGCCATGATCAAGTGGCACGGACTCACCGGAAACGCCGCCATCACGCCGAATATCGTTGGTTCGATCAACGTTGTGCCAAAGGAGCACACGTTCTCCGGGTCGAAGGAGGCGTCGGTTGTCTTCGTCGAGTGGAAAGTCCCGGCCTTTGCATTCAACAGTCGGGAGATTCAGTCGGGTTACATCGCAGAGGCCACCGACATCATTCATTCGATGTCAGGTAAAAAGCAGCCCAAGGAACGCATCTGGGTCAACGTGGTTCACGCAGTGGACGGTGCTTGGGGAATTGGTGGCGTGGCGTTGACCAATGCGCAACTCGTCGGCTAAGCCGCGTTCCTAGCTGAAACTTTGGAGGGCGCGTCCTGCGACCTCCTACCAGGGGCTCTCGATGCTGCTTTCGAACTACTTGTTCTTTACTGATACCTGTGAGGAAGCACTGCGCTTCTATGAGGCATGCGGCCTCGGCCGAATTGTCGAGATGCTGCGGTACGGCGTGGACGGGATGCCCGCGAAAAGCGAGGCAATGCGCGGGAAAGTCATGCACGCCAGGTTCGAAGGAGAGGGTGTCGCTTTCTACGCCTCAGACAACGATGACGCGGAACCGATGCGAGGGTCCGCGCACCATCTGGCGATGGACGACAGGCAATCGACAGATCGGTTGTTCAGTGCGCTGGGATCAGGGGGGCAGGTGACGACTGCGCTCGGCCTACAGCCGTGGGGTGACTACTACGGGAAGCTGACCGATCGGTTCGGCGTCCAATGGATGCTGAACTGCCATGTGCCGTCTCAAGAGTTATCAGAATCGAGCGGATTTACTGATAGCTGACGGCTCAGTGCGCCAAGCCGCCGAACGAGGACGTGCTGACCAGAAACACGCATGGGCTGGGCCTCAGGAGAAGAGGCACCCATCGAACGAAAAGTACGGTTAGCCGAGTGCTGTTCGCGTCGGCATATCTAGCCAGGACCGCTATGCTGGGTTTTGCTAACGGCGCTAAGCAAACCGCGTCACGCTATCGCCCCGGCAAAAGGCCAGCAGCGCCAATTGCCCGGCCTTGGCGTGGTTGATGGCCAGGGATGAGGGCGCGGAGATTGTCGCCAGCAGCGGCACACCCACGTGCACGCATTTGCGCGCCAGTTCGAAGCTCGCGCGGCTTGTCATGACGACGAAGCCGTCAGCGGCGCGAATGTCCAGTCGGGCCAGCCGGCCGATCAGCTTGTCCAGCGCATTGTGGCGGCCCACGTCTTCCAGCACATGTAGCGGTGCGTTGCCGTTTGCTGGCACCCAGCCGGCAGCATGCAAGCCGCCCGTGCGTGCGTTGGCGGGCTGATGCGCGGTCATCGCCTGCATGGCGTCCAGCACTTGTGCGTCGGTCAATGACGTCATCCACGCAGGCGGCACAAGCGGTATCGGTGCGTCTTCAAAGGTTTGCAGGCTTTCAATGCCGCACAGGCCGCAGCCGGTGGGTCCGGCCAGCGCGCGCCGGCGCTCCTTCAGGCGGGCGAAGCAGTGCGAGGCAATCTCGGCGTGAACCTCGATGCCGTGCGGGTGCGTTGCCACCTCGGCGCCACGCCAATCGGCGCGACTGTCGATGATGCCTTCGGACAGCGCAAAGCCCAGCGCAAAATCTTCCAGATCTGCTGGCGACGCCATCATCACCGCATGCGCGATGCCGTTGAAGACAAGCGCGACCGGGGCCTCGTCGGCGACGGCGGTGGTGGCGTCGTCTTGCGTACCGTCCCGCGTGCGTCGCGTCGCCGAGGTGGAGACGACAGGCAGGTCGGCGGGGTGATGGTTTAGGGCTGTCATGCAGTGAGTTTCGGTGCGGCGCGGCCGGCATCGAGCAGCACGACGAGCCAGCGGGCGTCATCCATGGTGACGCGCAGCAGGCCGGTATCGGCAAGCGGGTGCAGCGCGCGCAGCACGGTGCTGGCGCTCTCGCCTACCCGCTTGGTCAGCCAGGGGAGCGACACCGGCTTGCCGGCGTCCGTTTCGCGCAATGCTGCCAGCAGCGCCAGTTGCAGCGCGGACCACGCTGCCTCGCTGGGCATCAGGCGTCGGCCGTGGTGGCCGCTGTGGTATCCGTCGTGCGCTGCACTTGGCTCGGCACCAGCATCACCGGAATCGACTTGGACGTTGGCGTACGTGCCTCATCGGCCACGGAAGACAGCGGCACCAGCGGATTGGTTTCCGGGTAATACGCCGCCAGGCAGCCACGCGGAATGTCGTACGCCACCAAGCGGAAGCCGTCGGCGCGGCGCGTGGTGCCGTCTTCGGACAGCGTCACCATGTCCACCCACTCGCCGTCTTTCATGCGGATCGTGTGCAGGTCTTCCTTGTTGATGAAGACCACGCGGCGCTGGCCGAACACGCCACGGTAGCGGTCGTCCATGCCGTAGATGGTGGTGTTGTACTGGTCGTGCGAGCGCACCGTGGCCAGCGTGAAGACCGTGGCATCGGCATGGCGCTCGCGTGCGCGGTGGACCGGTGTGTCGGTCGGCACAACGTGCGCGTGAAATTCCGCCTTGCCCGACGGCGTGTTCCACACCCGTTCCGACGCGGTATTGCGCAGCCGGAAGCCGCCCGGCACGCGAATCTTCTCGTTGAAGCCTGCAAAGTCGTCGAACACGGCTTCGATGCGCTCGCGGATGCGGTCGTAATCTTCCACCAGCCAGCGCCAGGGGATGGTGCTCTCGGGCAGCGTCGCTTCGGCCAGCCGCGCCACGATGGCCGGCTCCGACAGCAAATGCGGCGAGGCCGGCGGATTGATGCCCGCCGACATGTGCACCATGCTCATCGAATCTTCCACTGTTACGCCTTGCGTGCCGCCGGCTTGCTGGTCGACTTCGGTGCGGCCCAGGCAGGGCAGGATTAGGGCAGCCCTACCGTGCACGATGTGGCTGCGGTTCAGCTTGGTGGTCACGTGCACGGTCAGGTCGCACTGGCGCAGGCCGGCCCACGTGGCCGCCGTGTCAGGCGTGGCTGCCGCGAAGTTGCCGCCCATCGCAAAGAACACACGCCCTGCGCCGTTGCGCATCGCTTCAATGGCGCCAACGGTGTCGTAGCCATGTTCGCGCGGCGCGTTGAAGCCAAACACCTGTTCCAGCCGATCCAGGAACGCCGGTGCGGGCTTCTCGTAGATGCCCATCGTGCGGTCGCCCTGCACGTTGCTATGGCCGCGCACCGGGCACGCGCCTGCACCCGGGCGGCCGATGTTGCCGCGCATCAGCAGCAGGTTGACGATCATCTGGATGGTCGCCACGGAATGCTTGTGCTGCGTGATCCCCATGCCCCAGCAGGCGATCACGCTGCCGGCCTTGATGTACGTGTCGCCGGCCTGGCGGATTTCCGCTTCAGGCAAGCCTGATTCAGCCTCGATGGTGGCCCACGATTCAGCGCGCACGTCAGCGGCAAAGGCGTCGTAGCCGCCCGTATGCTGGGCGATGAACGCGTGGTCGATGATGGCGGGCTCACCGCGGCTGCGCGCCACGTCATCGCGCTCGATCACGTGTTTGATGAGGCCCTTGATGGTCGCCAGGTCTCCGCCGATGCGCACCTGATGGTACTCCGTGCTGATGCGCGTGGAGCCCATCGTCAGCATCTCGATCTTGCTTTGCGGATCGGCAAAGCGTTCCAGGCCGCGCTCGCGCAGCGGGTTGAACGAGACGATCGCCGCGCCGCGCTTGGATGCCTCGCGCAACTCGCCGAGCATGCGCGGGTGGTTCGTCCCCGGGTTCTGGCCGAAGATGAAGATGGCGTCGGCCTTGGTGAAATCGTCGAGTGTGACGGTGCCCTTGCCAACGCCGATGCTGCTCCGCATGCCGGTGCCGGAGGGCTCGTGGCACATGTTGGAGCAGTCGGGGAAGTTGTTCGTGCCGTATGCACGCACGAACAACTGGTAGAGGAAGGCCGCCTCATTGCTGGTGCGGCCGGAGGTATAGAAGATCGCCTGGTTCGGATCGGGCAGCGCGCGCAGGTGCTGCGCGATCAGACCGAAGGCGGCGTCCCACTCGATCGGGACGTACTTGTCGATGGCGGCGTTGTAGACCATCGGGTGCGTCAGGCGCCCCTGGTCTTCCAGCGCGTAGTCGGACCACTCGGCCAGTTCGCGCACGGTGTGCTGTGCGAAGAACTCCGGCGTGGTGCGACGAGATGTCGCTTCTGCGGCCACGGCTTTGACGCCGTTTTCGCAAAACTCAAACGTGGAGGCGTGATCGCGATCGGGCCAGGCACAGCCCGGGCAGTCGAAGCCGTCCGGCTGGTTGGCCGACAGCATCGTCTTGGCGCCCTTGGCCGCGATGCCCTGCGACAGCAGTTGATGCGCAACGCTCTTGAGCGCGCCCCAGCCACCGGCCGGATGACGGTAAAACTCGATTTTCTGGTGCTTCATGGTGGCGGGGCGGCTTGAATCCGGGCGTTAGGAGAATAGAACAGCAGCTTTTTGGAGTGTAATCCAAACCCCCCAGCCCAGCGGCAGGCCCACGGCGGCCCAAGCCACCACGACGGCCACGGCAGAGCCCGGATGCGCCTTCCATTCCAGCGACGTTTCCGGCGCGGCCACCGACGGCGTCGGGCTCTTCACAGCTGCAGCGTGGCGTTGCTCTTCAAGTTGTGCTTCGGTCATGAAGTGCTTTGCGTTGACCGGGCGTACCAGCAGGTTGCAGATGAAGCCCAGAATCAGCAGGCCGGCCAAGATCATCATCGTGATGTCGTACACGGCAGCGCGTTCCACGCCGTGGGCGATCTGGTATTCGCGCAGGTAGTTCACCAGCACGGGGCCCAGGATGCCGGCCGTCGACCAGGCGGTCAGCAGGCGGCCGTGGATGGCGCCCACCATCTGCGTGCCGAACATGTCAGCCAGATACGCCGGCACAGTGGCAAAACCGCCGCCGTACATCGACAGGATCACGCAGAAGGCCAGCGCGAACAAGGCGATATTGCCAGTGTGCGACGTCCACGGAATCGACGCGTACAGCACGAAGCCCAGCACGAAGAACACCGCGTAGGTCATCTTGCGGCCCAGCTTGTCCGACAGCGATGCCCAGAAGAAACGGCCGCCGATATTGAACAGGCTCAGCAGACCCGTAAAGCCAGCGGCGATGGCCGCGATCTGGCCCTTCTGCGCAGCGGAGAGGTCCATGAACGCCGTCGTCACGCCCAGCAGCTTGCCGCCAAACACTTCCTGCAGCAGCGGCGAAGCCATGCCCAGCACGCCAATGCCCGCCGATACGTTCAGGCACAGCACAGCCCAGATCAGCCAGAACTGCGGCGTCTTCAGGGCTTCATTCACGTGGACGTGGCGCTGCGTGACCATGGTGTTGTTCGCCTTGGCGGGCGAGGGCGTCCAGCCGGCCGGTTTCCAGCCCGTGGGCGGCACGCGGTAGCCCAGCGCACCGGCCATCATGAACACGAAGTAGATGCCAGCCAGCACGATAAACGTTTGCGATACGCCCACCGATTCAGGCGTGGCAAACAGCTTCATCAGACGGTCCGCCAGCGGGGCACCGATCATCGCGCCGCCGCCAAAACCCATGATGGCCATGCCGGTCGCCATGCCGCGCTTGTCCGGAAACCATTTAATGAGCGTCGACACCGGCGAGATATAGCCCAGCCCCAAGCCGATACCGCCGATCACGCCCGAGCCCACCCACAGCAGCCACAACTGGTGCATCTGGATGCCGAGCGCCGAGATCAGCAACCCGCCGCACCAGCACACAGCGGCGACCACACCGGCCTTGCGCGGACCGACACGTTCCAGCCAACCGCCCCACATGGCAGCGGAGGCGCCCAGGAACACGAAGAACAGCGTGAACATCCAGCCCAGGCTGGACACGCGCCAGTCACAGGTGGTGGTGAAGAGCTCGGCGATGAGCGAGACATCGGCGCCGCAGGTCAGCGGCTTGCTGATGCCCAGTGCGCGGCCAAGCGGCAGCCAAAAGACGGAGAAGCCATACGCCATGCCAATGCACAGATGGATGGCCAGCGCGGCAGGCGGAACCAGCCAGCGGTTGAAACCCACCGCGGCGATGGTGCGCTCGCGCGAAAAAAATGGATGCAGGACTGCTTCGGACATCGAAATCCCCCCGGATGAGTGATGTGCCTGGTTGCTACAAGGGAAGTGGTGCGGCCGCACAGGGTCATGGCCCGCGCGTGCCAGTCGGCTGCAGTTGCAGTGCGCCGACGTTGCCCGCGGAAGATAGTGGGGTAGCCTGTTTTACATCAATAGTTGTAAGACTCCGTTGTATTGCGGATCACGCAACGTACAGCCTAATTATTTAATTTATGTGATGAAAAACATAAATAAACGACTCGGGGATCGTCGTAGTTGGTGTTCTGCGCCGCACCGCCAATACTGAAAGCGAAAGCGCGGCAGGCATGGCCGAACGGCGGAGGTAGGGATGGCAACCGACACGCAGGCAAAAGGGCAGGCAGCAGGGCAAGCACAGCTCGAAGCCCATGCGCTGGGCCTGAGCGAATCCATCGTCATGGGGGTGGCCGGCACGGCGCCGGCCTTCAGCATTGCCGCGACCACGGCCACGCTCATCGCGGCGGTGGGCGGGTTGACGCCGGCCAGCCTGTTGTACTGCGGTCTGATCATGTTTGGCGTGACCTTTGCGTACCTGCATCTGAACCGCATCAATCCGCACGCAGGGGCGGCCTACGCCTGGGTGGGCGCCATCTTCAACCGCACGTTGGGGTTCTTTGCCGGCTGGGCGTTGCTGGTGGCATCGGGCGTGTTCATGGTGTCGGGCACGATTCCGGCAGCCACGGCCACGCTCACGCTGGTGGCCCCGTCGTTGGCCGGGCAGCCGGCCGTGGTGGCGTTTGTGGCGGCGGCATGGCTGCTGGTGGTCAGCGCCATCATCATCAAGGGCATCAAGCTGACGAGCTATTCGCAGATCGCCATGACCGTCACCGAGACCGCCATCCTGGTCGCGCTGATGGTGCTGGCCGTGGTGAAGTTCGGCTCGCACCCGGCGCATGCGTTGTCGCGGGCGTGGCTATCGCCGGGGGCGTTTACGCCGCAGTTGTTTGCGACGGGCGCGCTCACGGCGCTGTTCTTCTTCTGGGGCTGGGACGTGACCGTCAACCTCACCGAGGAAACCCGGGACGCCAGCCGCGCACCCGGCTACGGCGCGCTCTGGGCCATGCTGATCGTGCTGGCATTGTTCATGGGGTTCTCGGCCGTGATCCTGCTCGTGCTGAGCGACGCGGAGATCGAACAATCCAGCACCAACGTCATCTTTGCCGTGGCCGACAAGCTGCTGCCGCGCCCGTGGAGCTATGTGGCCGTAGTGGCCGTGATGTTGAGCACGGTGGGCACGCTGGAGACTTCCATCTTGCAATTCACGCGCACGCTGTATGCCAAGGGGCGCGACGGCATGCTGCACGCGCGTTACGCGATGCTGCACCAGACGTGGCGCACGCCCTGGGTGGCCACGGCGGTGATCACCGGGATTGGATTGGTGCTGCTGTTTGGCGCGTCGTTTTTTCCGACCATCAACGCCATCATCAAGGACTCGGTTAACGCGATCGGCTTTCAGGTGGCGTTCTACTATGGCCTGGCGGGATTTGCGTGTGCCTGGCACTACCGGCGGGAGGCGCTGCGCTCGGTGTTCAACGCGGTGTTTCTGGTGGTGTGGCCGCTGGGTAGCGCGCTGTTCCTCTGGGGCATTGCGGCGTACAGCGTGCCAACCTTCGACTGGACGACCAACTTCGTTGGTCTCGGCGGTATTGCTGTAGGGGTGGCACCGCTGCTGCTGAATCGGCGGCTGGCGGTGCGAGACGGCGCCTTAGCCCGCGACCGATGAATCCGGCCATGCGCAACGGGTGACTTGCTGCTGGAACGTCTGCGCCAGCGTGCGCAAATGGGAGAGGGCGGCTTGCATCTCGGCTACGCGCTCCCCGTAGGGGCCAGCGGTTTGCGCCGTACGTTCAATGACGCGGGCGGTATCGCCTATCTGCAGATGCCCTAGCATGCGGGCGGAGCCGACGATGCGGTGTGCGGCTTCTACGATCTGCGCATCCTCGCCGGTGCAGATGGCCTTGTCGAGATTGGCTAGATCCTGCTCCACGGTTTCGGAGAACAAATCCACGATAAAGCGCCATTGCGAGAGGTCATTCCCGAACAGTTCGGTCAGCGTGGTGACCACTTGCGGTGGGAATTGCGTGGCGATGTCGGTAGCGGCTGCGTCGTACGTGCTCGGGAGGGTCGGCATGGCGGTGGCGTGCAATCAAGATGGATGGGATTGATACGCACTGTGCGCGCGGCGCGCCCGGCCAGCCATGGGATTGGTCCGATTCTGGCGGGCCAGCAAAGAAACGGGCGCACCGTGGGTCAGACGGTGCGCCCGTTGCATAT
>JGI24740J21852_10000076_pt1 | contig 33154 bp, 33 predicted proteins | sample KBSCornC6_FD_21852 | JGI IMG/M metagenome (IMG submission 21852) | reverse complement strand
TGAAAGTGCCGCAAAGAAAGGCCTGACAGAAGACCGCACTCGATCACACCTCAAAAAAGGTCAGAAACTACTTGCGCAACGGACGGCAACCACAGAAGAGCAGTCCGAAATCGATGGGATGGAAGACTCCCGCTCCCGTACGGGAGCTTGCGGAAGGTGAGCGATCAGATTTGCCGGAGCTCGCCCGGTTCGTCCTTGAGGAGCTGGCGAAGTTAGTTTGCGACCTGGCGCAACGCCTTCAGGCAATTGAAAAGAAGCTGATCTCCTGGCATTACAAGAATGATCTATCGAACCGACTGGAAACCATACCTGGAGTGGGTGTTGTCACGGCGTCGGCCCTGTCGTCGATTGTCCCCGATCCGCAGGCCTTGAAGTCAGGGAGACATTTTGCCGCCTGGCTCGGCTTGGTGCCGCGACAGAACTCTCCGGAGGCAAGGCTCGGCTTGGCCGCATCAGCAAGCAGGGAAATCCATATATCCGGCAATTATTGGTGCTCGGCGCAACCTCTGTTTTACGCTACATTCGTCGCGACGGAGGTGGTGGCACAGGATGGATCGGTGGCTTGTTGAGACGTCGGCCGCCAAAGGTGGCAGCCGTCGCTCTTACTAATAAGATAGCTCGCATCGCATGGTCGATCATGACGCGAGGCGGCGATTATGAGGAAATCAACGATCTGAGAGCGGTTCCGCCCACAAATAGCTGAGGCCGCTCGAAGTTTGAGGCGAAAGAGGTAAGTGAAGGCAGCAACTCGATCCCGATGGATCGGCCGAACCCGTTTAGAGTAGCGGACGTTAAAGGCCGTCTCTCGTGAGCGATATTGGCTTTCCGGACGCAGTTAAACTACCCCGCCTACGCGGAGCCGGTCAATTGATGTAGCCTGTGCACGGTGCTGGAGATGGTGGTCCGAACCGATGGTTATCATACTCTCATCCGCGGATTTTCACCGCCTGACCATATTCGATGCGGGCTCGCCTCTCTCTAAGAACGGATATTTATCCCAACGTACGCCGAGGTTTCCCTGATCTTTGGCCGCCATCTCCAGCATACTGCACAGGCAGATAACGGTGATGCAGTCAGACCGGGAGCGGTACTTTGCGGGCAATGTCCCAGATGAAACCGGCGAGTTCTCGGGCGACTGCTGTCAGAACACGCGGCCGCGGCTTTCCAGTACGAGAAAGGTCGCGATAGCGTTTGCAGAGTCGTGTCTGCGCTTTCCAGCCTATCTCTCTGACCTCTTGAGGCAGGTGTGCACCGCGTCTCAGAAAGGGATGCTGTTCACGCGGAGGGTGACGATAAGACCAACTTGCTTCGACCATCATGGTTCGAGCCAAAGCATTGCCGGTTTTGGTGATCCGACCACGCCTTGTGGTGCTGCCGCTGGAATGTTCGCTTGGCACCAGGCCCAGCCACGCCATCAGCTGACGCGGATTCGTAAAGCGCCCGATATCGCCTATTTCCGCAGCTAATGTTGCCGCAATCGTTGTGTTGACCCCGCGCAATGCTCGCAGGGCATCGACAAGAGGACCAAAACGCCAAAACTTTACCGCATCTTCAATGGCCTGATCCAGCGTGCGGATCCGCTCCTCAATCTGGCGAATGGCGCGCTTCATCTCCTCGAAGGCCACCTGCTGGTGTTGGTAGCGGAACTTGCGCAATTCATTGATCCAGCGCCAGTGCATTTTCGTCCAATAAGTCGGCCGTTCATAACGAAGTCCGTGGCGAAGCAGAAAGCTCAATCGCTGCTGTTTTGCGACCTTCAATGCTTCCAGAGCCTGTTTACGGGTGCGGATCAAATCCCGCATGGCTTCCTGCTCTTCATCCGGCGTCCAGATCGGCGTCAGTTCTCCTGCCCGCCACAGCCGCGCCAACATTTCGGCATCGCGCCGATCCGTCTTAACCCGATCTCCAGCCCGGCGCGGGATCATGGCCGGCGCGACAACAGCACAATCGAACCCATGTCTCGTCAAAAGGCGATGCAGCCCATAACCGCAGGGCCCAGCTTCATAGCAGAAGACAGGTTGTGGACCTGCAGCTGAAAGCCTCTTCGTCAGGCGCAAAACAGAATCGGCGGTGTTTTCGATGACGCCATAAAACCGGACTTCTCCGTTCCTGCCCTCCATCGCCGTAGCAACGGCAATCGTATCGGCGTGAACGTCCAGCCCAACATAAATCACTCTTTTCATGAGAATTTTTCCTTTCAAACCCAAGTGTGTTCGACAAGGAAAACCTAGCGACATCGCCGCCGTAAATCGCTCATCTGGTCTATGCCTTGATAATTCGGAATTCCCGCTGAGCCCGGGTTCGGTACTCTTCAAGGCGATGCAGCGAGGTAGTTCAAATCGTGGCGGCTAACCCGGGCACGTGTTCGCATCTCTCAGTTTTATTCTTGTCGTGTTGCTATCTTCGGCCACCTTTAAGGGGCGTCGAGGATTGGTCCCCGAGCTAGAGATAGAGCAGTCTCGAGCAGGATCTTTGCGCCTATCTCGATATGCTCTGAGGTGACGAATTCAGCTTCGTTGTGACTGATACCGTCTCGGCATGGAACGAAGATCATCGCAGTCGGTGCAACTTTGCTGACGAAAAGTGCATCGTGAAAAGCGCCTGAGACCAATTTCATTTTGGAAACGCCGAGCCTTTCGCATGCGTTGTCGATCACATCGATAATTGCCGCGTCAAACTTTCCGGGTGCCAAGTCGAAGTGTCTTTCGATATGCACTTTCACCATATGATGTGTCGCCGACGCGCGGCATTCTGCATCGATCTGAGCCTCGATGGAAGAAAGCACGTCTTCCTGCGGGTGCCGGATATCGATCGTGAATGTAACCCTGCTCGGAATGACGTTGACGGAACTGGGTTCGACACTCATTCGGCCAACGGTCAGCCGCGCCATCGGATCGGCTGGCATGACGACCAGCTGCAGTTGCGCAATCGCCGCGACGGCCGCCGCCATGGGATCTTTACGGAATTCCAGCGGCGTCGTGCCAGCATGGGCCGCCTCGCCGCTGAAGGAAACCACGAGCCACCTAGTTCCCTGTACGCCGGTGACGAGGCCGATCGGGATGCCCGCGCGCTCGAGCACGGGTCCCTGCTCGATATGCACCTCAACGAAGGCAGACACGGCATGGCCGACCGGTCGCATCCTGGCTTCCGGCAGTGCCTTCAATGTCGCCGCCAATTCGTCGCCAAGTCTTGCCCCGTCGGTGCCGCGCGTATCCTGCCATCCGGCGATGTCTCCCGCACCAATAAAGGCCATGGATCCCATGCAGCCGGGAGAGAAGCGGCTACCTTCCTCGTTGGTCCAAGACACAACTTCGACGGATCGTTCCGTAGCGACTCCGGTATCCTCAAGGGCTTCCAATACCTCGAAGGCGGACAGCGTGCCAAGCGCACCGTCAAACCTGCCTCCCGTGGGCTGACTGTCAAGATGGCTGCCGATCAAGACGGGTGGCGATGAAGGATCACGTCCCTCACGCCGGATGAACAGATTGGCAATCGCATCCTGGTGGACGTTGAAACCGCGGGCAACGGCCAGCTCCGCAAGCCGGCGCCGGGCCGTCCTATCCCCGATGCTCAACGCTTGACGGTTCACCCCTCCAGCTGGCGTTGCTCCTATCGTTGCAAAATCGGCAATGCGCTGCAGCAGACGCCGCGCATTGATTTTTGGGTATGACGTCATCGATGGATGCCTGTGACGAAGTCTTTTACCCGTTGCGGATCGACCGCGTTCCACCAGACGCCATCATACTTCAGTGAGCTTGCTATGATCACGCCATCGGCTACCGACAGAATGTCGTTCCCGTTTTCCGGCGTCACACCGCTGCCGACGAGCGTCGGCAGGCCCGCCGCCTGCTTGATCATTCTGATGTAATCGAGATCGGCTGCATGCCCTGTCCTTTGCCCTGTGGCGATAATTACATCCGCGCCAAAGAAGACGAGATCCTTGACCTGTTCCTCGACCGGTCTGTCCGCAACGATGGCATGCGCTCCATGTTTGACATGGGCATCGGCGAAGATGCGGATGCCATGGGCATTGAGCCGTGCGCGATAGCGCATTGCGCGTGCGGCTTCTCCCTCGATGAAGCCTTCATTGGCGACATAGGCGTTTGCCCATTGATTGACGCGCACGAAGCCCGCACCTGCCGCACTGGCGATTGCAAGCGCCGGAATGGCGGCATTGGCAAGAACATTGATGCCGATCGGGCCGCCGAGTTCGCGGCGAATGCGATCGGAGATGACGGCCATGTAGGCCGAGGTTTCCGGGCCGATATCATCGGGTTTGGAAAAAGGAATATCGCCATGGTTCTCGATAATCACGGCGTCGCAGCCGCCTGTAAGGTAGGCGCGGGCATCGTCAAGTCCACGTTGGTAGACGGTCTCAATCTCCTCGCCGGAGTAGCGCGGCGCACCGGGAAGCGGCGCCAGGTGAACGACGCCGATGATCGCCTTGTCGTGCCCGAAAAGATCGATGAGCGCGTTTCCAGCTACCTGCCCGATGGGCTTCATTGTCCCACTCATGTGTTTTCCAGTTCTGATCTCTTGATGATTTCCGAAATTTCCATCCGCGAGGGATAGGAGGCGAGCGTTCCAAGACGGGCGACGGAGATGGCGGTGGCCTTGGTCGCCAACTTTGCACCTGCGATCAGGGTTTTTCCCTGCGCGAGCAGGCCGACGAGGACGCCCGCAAAGCAGTCACCGGCACCGCTGGTATCAACGACCGCGCTCTTGGGCGCTGCGAGGATAGCAGGCGCATGATCCGCCCGATCCCATACGATGCTGCCTTGGCTTCCCAGCGTCACGACGACGCTTCTCGCTCCGTTGTCGAAAAGCAGGTTTGCCGCTGCCGTTGGGTTTTCCATGCCCGTCAGCGCCGAGGCTTCGCCTTGATTGACGATGACAAGATCCACATCGGCAAGATCCTCGACCGTCATGTCCGACAGCGGACTGGCATTGAGCACCGTCTTCAGACCTGACCTTCCGGCAAGTTCCAGACAAGCGGCGGTGACCTCCCTGGACAGGTTGCCCTGCATCAGAAGGATGTCGCCCTCGCTCCAGGTCTGCGTCAGGGCCGATTGCCGCATCGGATCGAAGGCTCGCGCACAGGCGACGGCGCTGACGATGGCGTTTTCGCCGCCTTCTTCCAACAGGATCGTCGAACGGTCCGTGGAAAGAGGCAAGCGGATCAGTCGATCGACCTCAAGGTCGCTCTTCAGCATCTCGCTCACGCCACACGCCATATCGTCGTCGCCAAGCGCGCTCCAGAAGCACACAACTGCCCCGCTTCGCGCCGCCGCGACGGCTTGATTGGCACCCTTGCCTCCGACGCCTTCAACGATCGAGGTCGCGTTGAGCGTTTCCCCCTGACGCGGAAGTCGCGGCAGGCGGAAGCTCGTATCGACGCAGACATTGCCGACGACATGGAGGCGCATGGGCGTCAGTCCTTGAGCGTTGCCCAGGCCAGCATCTGCTCGAAGAGCGTCTTGTAGCCGTTCCAGGCAATGAACTCCGGCGGCAGCCAGTGTGGACCGACATCCGAAGTCCAAACGAGTGTCTTTCCGGCGCCATAGGTGCCGGTTACCAAAAGTGGCTGCGAACCATATTCGCTCGAAACCGTCGCAAGCGTTTCAGCTCCTTGTTTCACCTTCACCTCGTTGAAACCGAGAAGGTAGGGCCAATCTTTTCCAAGGCCCTTGAGAACCGGGTGGGTGTCATTGCCCGTTACGATGGGCGAAAATCCCTCGGGAACTTCAACGCGGTCATCGATGGCAAGGCAGGTTACCGGCAGCACGTCCTCCACCGGCGTCTTATGATAGCGCGCGCCGCCATTGATGCCTTGGAAGCTGTAATAGCCGCCGAACATCAGCAACGCGCCGCCATTTGTCACGTAATCGCGCAGCAGCTTTAGCCGGTTGGGGGTCCTCTTGGAATGAATCCAGGTATCGGGATGCAATAGCAGCGTGTTTGCGCCGATATCGGACAGTACGATCGCGTCATAGTCTGCGAGTGCTTCGGCTGTCAGCGGAAAATCGCGCTGCGCCTCATGGGCCGGCATGAAGGTGACGTCAAAGGCACTGTCCTTCAATGCCTTCAGCAATTCGTCGGCGCCGGTATGATAGGTCACCGTTGGAAACTGATCGAAACCCTTGATATGGGTGGCGGTCGAAACCCATGATTCACCCGCCAGAAGAACCTTTTTCTTGCTCATGCCTGCTCCTTGAATGCACCCGACCATCAGGCCGAGGCGGAAAATACCGATTGGGGATTGGTGATCAGCATTTGGTCGATTGCCTGCTGATCGACACCGTGGCGCTTCAGTCGCGGCAGGAAATGCTTGAGAATATAGCCATAGCCGAAGCCGCCGTAACGGGTCAGCATGATCTTGAGAAAGACGTCCTGAGACAGAAGCAGCCGATCGGCAAAGCCCAGCTCCACGAGCGCTCTGATCGCCCTTGCGTTCTCCTCGTCCGATGGCGATTGAGCATCCTGATCGGCGTAATAATAATCCATGCCGATCATGTCATATTCCAGGAAAGCACCGCGTTGCGCCAGGCTCTTTTGATATTGAAGATCGTTATGACTGGGATTCATGTGGCAGAGCACGGTGTGACGAAGATCCGCGCCTTCTTCCTCGACCACATCCAGCACCCGATGGGCAAGGCGCTCCCATCCCGGCAAATGGATGGATAATGGCAGGCCGGTCAACCGCGAGGCTCGCGCCGATGCCCTCAGGGATTTTTGCTCCTGGGCCGTAAAGTCCTTGCTGACGCCGACCTCACCGATGATGCCTGCCATGATGTCTGGCTGGGTTTCGCCACCACCGACGTCGTTGACGATGAAGGCGGTGACCTCGTCCAGATCCATGTCCTTCAGCCACAGGGGATGCGTATGCTCGAGATAGAAGCCGGTTCCCATGATGATCTTAAGACCGGACATGCGGGCGATACGGCGCAACTGTTCAGGATTGCGCCCTATGCCAAAGTTGGTGGTTTCCACAACGGTATGGCCACCAAGCTTCTGGAAGCGAGAAAGCTCGGCAAGGGCGAGATCCTGATCGTCCAGCGAGACGTTGTCGCGGTTCATATAAGGGTTCATCCGCAACTCGCCGATGATCTCTATTCCAACCGGCTGTTCGGCGATCGCCTTTTCGTCAGGATGGCAAGGACATTTCCATGAGGTCGCTCCATCCAGGAAGATGTGCTCATGCATGAGCGTCACGCCCATATCGGCGACCGCAATGGGGCCGAGCACGGTCATTGCGCATCCGGTGTGAACGCCAATGGCATGACGCGTTCTGGCCCCCTCGGCAAAGAGATGATCCATCATGCTCAGCGGCCCCTTGCCGCGCCCTTGAAAAGGCGGAAGTTCAACCAGATCGCCACGAGGATGATCACCCCGGTTACGATCGGCGTGAAGAAGGGCGACATGTGCGAAAGGATCAGGCCGTTGGCGATAACGGCAACGGTCAAAGCGCCGAGCACCGTTCCGACGACCGAACCGCGCCCGCCGAACAGGCTCGTACCGCCCAGGACAACCGCGGCAATGACATCAAGCTCGAAGCCTTGCCCGGCATTTGAGGAGCCGGAACCCAGGCGCGCGGCAAGAATGATGCCGGCGATGGAGGCTGCGACACCCGATATCACATAGACGAATAGGGTGACGCGCCGCGTGTTGACTCCGGCGCGGCGCACCGCCTCGGCATTGGCACCGATACCGGTGACATAGCGACCGAAGGGCGTTTCGTTGAAGGCGATATAGGCCGCGATGAGGGCAACGATCGCGATGATCGCGGGGGCAGGAATGCCAACGAACCAGGCTTGGCCGATCGCGGTGAACGGGCTCTGCGGATCGACCGGAATCGAGTAGCCACCGGTGATAAGCAGTGCCAGGCCCCTGATGACCGATAGTCCAGCCAGCGTGACGATGAAGGCGGGGATCCGCTCATAGGCGATGAAATATCCCTGGATTAATCCGGTCGCCGCCCCAAGAAGCATCATCAGAACGACGACAATCGGCCACGCGATTCCAGCCTGAAGGCAGGCGGCCGAAAGCGTTGCGGCAAGGGCCAATACGGATCCGACCGAAAGATCGATACCGCCTGTCGTGATGACGAAAGTCATGGCCGCCGCCACGATCAACAAGGGGGCGGATTGTCTGACCACGTTCAAGAGATTGGGAGTCGTTAGAAAAACGTTTGTAAAGACGGAGAAGAAAATACAGACCGCGATGAAAAACAGGGCGATCGAAACGATGCCGCCATTGGCTATCGCCTTGTCGTAAAGGCGAGCCTTGCGCAGCCGGGACGACGGGCTGGTTTGGGCGTGAGAGGATGTCATGGTCATAGGGAAGCGCCTCGCTCGGTATGCTGGCCGGCCGAGCGCGCGGAGAACTTGCGACCGACGATCAGGTTGACGACTTCTTCGATATTCGTTTCGGCGATGAGGCGCTCGGCGACGTTCTGACCCTCATACATCACCTGGATGCGATCGCAGACGAGGAAGAGATCCTGCAGCCGATGCGTAATCAGAATGACGCTGACGCCGCGGCCGCTGACCGTGCGGATGAGCTCCAGCACCGCCTCGACCTCAGCAACTGCCAAGGCAGCCGTCGGCTCGTCCATGATCAGGACCGAAGGATTGAATGACGCCGCACGTCCGATCGCGATGGATTGGCGTTGGCCGCCTGAGAGATTCTCGACCTTCAGATGCGTGTCCGGAATGACGATCCCGAGCCCGTCCAGCATATGGCGCGCCCGTTCATGCATGGTCTTCTTGTCGAGGATTGGAACGCCCGCAAGCTTCCATTTCGGCTCACGCCCCAGAAAGAGATTTCCTGCCACATCGACGGTGTCGCAAAGGGATAGATCTTGGTAAACCATCTCGACATGCGCGGCGCGCGCATCGGCGGGCGAGGCAAAGGAAACTGGTTTTCCGTCGATCTCGATCGTTCCCGAATCCGGGATCACCGCGCCCGAAAGAACCTTGCTCAAGGTCGATTTGCCGGCGCCGTTGTCGCCGACGAGACCAAGAACCTCGCCCGGCTTCAGGGTCAACGATACATTGTCCAATGACTGCATCGTGCCATAGCGTTTGGAAATACCGGTCATCCTGACGCGGTAGGTATCAACGGTTGTCATATCAGTGCTGCCTTGCGGAAATGGCCTCGGCCATGATGCCACAACGTCACGGTCGATGCGATCCGATCGACCATGACGTGACAAGATGCGGGGGCTATTTGAACATGCCCCGGAACTTGTCGACATTTTCCTTGGTGACGATGGATACCGGCACATTGATGATCGGATCGATCTTCTCGCCCTTTTTCACCTTGACGAGCGCTTCGACGGCCGCCTTGCCTTCGCCGGCCGGATCCTGCTGGATAACGGCTGTCACCCAACCCTGATCGATCCCTTCGATCGCCTGCTTGGTCAGATCCCAGCCGAAGACCTTCACATTGCCTGTTTTGCCCTGGCTGGTGACGGCCGCGACGGCGCCGAGGAGTGCCGGCTCGCCGGTCGCATACAGCGTCGTCATATCGGGATTGGCGGTAATGAGATTTTCCGCCGCACTGAGCGCGACGTCCTGGACGTTCTGACCGTCCACGGTATCGAGGAAGTCGACCTTCTGGCCGCCGGCCTTTACCGCCGCCTTGAAACCATCAAGACGCTGATTCTGGATGAAGGAATTGAGTGCGCCAACGACGCCGACTTTGGCGCTGCCGCCCATCTTGTCCTTAACGTAATCGGAATAGAACTTGCCGATCTCCTCCCCCGCCTTGGTATTGTCGACACCTACGAAGGCGATGTTGTCGCCGTTCGGAATCTGTGCATCGATAGCGATGACCGGAATGCCGGCCTTCTTGGCGGCGGTGATTGCAGGCTTCACGCCGTTTACGTCGATGGCGACCAATATGATGCCGTCGACTTTCTGGGTGATGTAGTTTTCGATGGCGTCATTTTGCGCGCTGGGCACGTTGTTGGCGTTGAATATGACGAGATCGGCGCCGGCTTTCTTTGCCGCCTCCTTGGCGCCGTCATTGATCTGGTTGAAGAAGAGAGCCTGCTGGTTGATCGTCACGAGAGCCAGCGTATTCGCCATCGCGGCGCCGGCACTGCAGGCAATTGCGACGGTTGCGCCAATCGCGCAGCCGAACAGGTATTTCTTGAGATGCATGATCGTTCCCCATGTTTTTGGATTGCAAGGGGAGTATTCAAGTAACTTGAATAATTGTCAAGCAACTTGAATTGGTGGTTTGAAGATGATCGCGAGTTCGTTTTCAGGACAGTGGCGGCGCTAGAAGGTCGCCGGCGTATTGACCCAGAAGATGCTTGCGCGCTCCGCTCCCACATTGCGATACCAATGGGGCAGTTCGGAGTTGAAGACGAAGCTGTCGCCGACGGAAAGCCGGAATGTCCGTTCGCCGACCATAAGTTCGATTTCGCCTGCAAGAACGTATCCAACCTCCTCGCCGACATGCTGGATCGGCCCGGCGCTTTGGCCGCCAGCCTCGATATGGTGGATGTTGCATTGAAGCAGATGACCTTGCGAATAGGGGATTATCCGTTCGAGAGAGATGCCTTCCCCTCTACGCAAAGGGTCGAGTCCAATCAATGGCCTCGTCCCGGAACGGAAGACAATGCCCTCTTCACCGTCGGCCTCCTCGAACATCCAGCCAATATTCGTACCCAGAACACCGACAAGTCTATGCAACATAGGCAACGAGGGCGAAGCCTTGCCGTTTTCAATTTTCGATAGCAGGCTTTCAGAGCAATCCGCAGCCAGGGCGAGAGCCTTGAGTGTCAAGCCCCGGGTTTGCCTGGCAAGCCTCAGACGGCCTCCAAGCCGCGCCGGATTGGTCAGTATCTTTTCCTCGTTGTCTTCTCCCGATTTCCCGGGGGATCCAATCATGTTCATGGTTCTGGTATCGCCGTTACAAAGCCAGAGCTTAACGCCAGCCCTCCGCGTCTGTCTAGTTATCACGAACATCAGCGACATACGGGTCGAGTTGGTTCTCTCAGGCCATGGCATCCATCTATCCTTTGCCGAGTAACGCACGCGCCGAGGTTCTGGCGACCAGGTATGCCGTCCAGCGATCTCCTTGAACGTTCAGATCTTCCTGGATTGGTTGGCGCGCAGGCGAGATAAATAAAGCGTCGCCATGATGCCCCTTACATTTCGTTATGTCTCCCTACGTCGGTATAAGGTAGGAGCAGAATTCCGCGAGCCTCCCGATTCCGATGAAAAACTGTGATGAGGTTCGACCGGCGGGTTGTGGGTTCTGATCCCATCAATGCGGAGAATAATCGACTTTTAACGGCGGCTGCGAGCAGTGCCATATCAAAGTCGCGCGATTCCTCGGGATGTATTTTTGGTCTCGCTTCCGCTATTGCGGCTCAGCGAGTTAATAGAGGGATGCATCCGATTCCTATATCGCCACCCCATCCGCCAGACATGTGTATCGCTCTTGTCGCGCTCGGTACAATGGTTCACCTGCAGGACCGGAGGATATCTCTCGGTCAAGCTCGACGATCTGAGCTTCCGGGCTCCGATCTACGCCACGCTCGCCGAAGTCGAAGCCGAAGATGGCCTCCAGCTGATCTGGTCCCGCTCTAACCAAGATTGATGAAGATCACGGGCGCCGCCTTGGGCGGAGCCTTTCCCCTATCGGGAATGGCGGTCTGCGATCAGCGCACGTCAAACCTGGCGAGCATCTTGCGCAATTGCGCGTTCTGCTCGACGAGCTTCCTTGCAAGCTGACGTCGCAACGCATCGACTTCAGCATCGAGGTCGGCCATTTCGTCCATGAATGATTTTGGGTCCGCAGCGACGGCGAGCACGACATCGCCCGCTTGGTTGACGGAGACCGCCGGCTCGGCAATCGGCTCAACCTTCTTTCTGCGTGTCGACGCTGGCTTCACCAGCGCCTCCGCAGTTTCGGTTCGCGCGGGAACTGGAGCGAACGATTTTTCTTCCAGCCGCGGCGGGGCGGACCGTTCCGCTGGCTTTGCAACTGCGACCGGAACCTCAGCAACATCATCTTCAATCGGAGGCGCTGTTTCGCCAACGGCGGTCGCGGGTTCTTGGTCGGCGTGCGGCGCGGGCGAAGTCTCTTCGACTACCGTCGCGGGGACGAGAGCAACGGCGGGTGTCTCGGGGCTCGGATGTTCCTCTTCGGGGGCAGGTCTGTATTCGAGGGCAATGGTCTTAGGTGCAGCCGCGGGGCTCTCGTCTTGACTATTTGGTTTCGGTTTTCGCGACACCAGGTCAGCCACAAATCTCCATGGTGTTCTCATCACATTCAACCCTCAAAGCGTGGCGGCGGGACATCGCCGCGGTAATTCATTGTCAGCAGGACCGCGTTCATCTTGGCCCTATCGGACGAAAGATCAGCGGCGCCATCACGCATGAACGCGCGGCGCCGCTCCAAATCAGAAATCAGGCCTTGCCAAGGCGCTTGCGCAGATCTGCATTCTCGGCGCGCAGCTTTTCGGAGAGTTCCTTACGAAGCTGCTTATTTTCTTCCTCAAGCTTGATTAGGTCGGCGATATCGTCGATGACGTCAACAGCGGTGGCGACCGGAGCGGAAGCAGTAGCACTAACGCGGGGCTTGCGAGTGGCGGCCGTTTTCGGTGCGGCAGTTGCCTTCTCGGCCTTGACCGGAGCCGCCTTGGAGCCGCGCTTCGCGCGCGTCTTCTTGCCCGGCTTCTCGACAGGCGCGGCGGTAGCATCGACGGTGCTGGCTTCGGCGACAGCTTTCGGTGTCCGCGGCTTGCGGGTTTTCTTTTCAGCGGGGGCTACGGGCGGCGTTTCGGTCGCGGCAGTTGTTTCAATTGTAGTTTCTTCAGCCATCAGTGTTCTCCTCTGTCAGGCGGGTTAAGCATTTGTTTCGGCGTCACTTAAAGTCAATGCGGGAAGTCGTCTTTTGCACGCAAATCAGTGTTGAAGGGCCTCTACATTCGATGTCCTTTCAGCTCCGGCTTTTTTTGGTGCCGCACTGCTCAGCATCCGACGATGATGCCGACGGGACTGCCGTCGTCAAGGATGGCCCAATCGAAACCGGAACGCCAAGCCATGTCGCGATGAAGAGCGTCGGCGCTCCACCGGTCTCTGCGCAGACCCCCTGCATCCGGTTCAACCGGGCGATCTTGGATCCCATGGTATGGACTAGGGGCGGCGGGCACATCGCTTATATGGGAGTGATGTGTCCACAGGTTCGTCGCCGCGGCACGCAGCTCGTGGTAATGGCTGAAGCGAATATCGTGGCGTGCGAAGTGGAACGAGTTGGCGATCGGATCATGGGTAGAGACGAAGCGTTGTAGATGCCGCTTCGACTTGAGGCGCTTCATGATCCGCTCTGAACGCCCATCGGTATCCAGTCAAAACAAAATCTCTCTTTTTATCAGTCTATTACCTGAAGCCATGGGTTACATTCCCGTAAGGTTTCACGCTGAGAATGACCGGGGCGCAGGTCCGCCTCTCTTCAAGGCGGCTAATTTAATCAGCGGCAGGACGGACGTCCGCGGACACTATGGTTGGTATTGGTCAGCCTGGCCGATTAGCCGCTGTGCCGTGAATTTGTCTGTCACCAGCGTGTCGATCACGCCCACTCGCAACGCGCCGGCGATTGCCGCGCTCTTCTTCGCGCCCCCGGCCAATGCAATAACGCGGTCGACGCCGTGGAGGTCTTCGAGCGGAAGGCCGATGACCCGGTCGTCGAGCGGGGTTTTCACAGACTTTCCGTCTTTGTCGAAAAAGCGAAGCGAGATGTCGCCAACGGCGCCGGCCTCGGCGAGATCGGCTAGCTCGCGTGACGAGAAGATGTTTCCGGATCGGCTGAGCAGCTCCGATGGTTCGACTGCGCCAATACCGACGATCGCCAGCGTAATGCTGCCAAACAGGTCCATCGTCTCGCGAACGAAGGGATCGGCTTGCATGAGGAGCTTCGCCTCGCGCGAGGAGGTCACGCCTTGAACAGGAAGAAGTTTGGGCTCGGCACCTGTTAGGCGGGCCAAACGCGTCGTCAACTGCGTCGCATGCGTCTGGACGGAAGGGTCGCCCATCCCGCCGAGCGTCTGCACGACGTATTTTGCCCGAGCGCTCTTCTGCGGATGGATGTTTTCGACCATCTTGAAGATCGTCTGGCTCCAGCTCGAGACGCCGATGATCTCTCCGGGGGACAGCGTTAATTCGAGCAGATGGGCTGCCGCCTCGCCGATGCGCGCCATGATCGCGCCATCGCGATCTTCCGTGCATTCGACGACGATCGCTTCCGGCAGGCCGTATTTTTCGCGTAGCCCGCTCTCGAGTTCGCTATAAGTCCCGACCGGAGGGATGACGCTCGTGCGCACGATGTCTTCGGCCTCCGCCCGTTTCAGCATTCGTGAGACGGTCGCTTGCGACAGTCTCAGATGCTGGGCGATTTCCGCCTGTCGTCGCCCCTCGATGTGATACATCTGGGCCACTCTCGAAATCAGGCGGAGTTCGTTGAGGCGGGACATGGGCAATTCCGGCTTGAATGTTTATTCACACTTAGCCGGTGTCGGGCGCGCCGTCGAGCGCGCGAGCGCATCATTCCACGTATTCAATAAACCGGCACGGTCCCGAGCCTCGGGAGTGATTGCCCGAACGGCCCGGGGAAGGGACGCGATTGTGTCGAGATCCTTCCAGAGACCCAACGAGAGCCCGGCAAGATAAGCGGCACCAAGCGCCGATGCCTCCGGCGCTTCGCACTGGATGACGGCATGCTCGATAAGGTTTGAGACGCTTTGCATCAGGAAGCGGTTCTGGCTTGGCCCGCCGTCGACGTAGAGCGCGCCGAGCTCGCCTCCGCTTTGGGCGCGCATCGCGGCGATCACGTCATGCACTTGGCAGGCGATCGAGTCCGTGACGGCGCGCGCCATCTGCGCTCTCGTCGTGGAAAAGTTGATCTGCGAAAAAAGAGCCCGCGCCTCCGAGTTCCAATAGGGTGCTCCGAGGCCGACGAAAGCCGGGACGAAGCCTGGGCCGCCCGGTTCTGCGGTTGCGGCGAGTTCGACCAATGCCGCAACGTCGGCGAGCCCGAGGATCTCCGCCATCCACGGCAGGCTGGCGGCGGACACGAGGATGTTGCCTTCGAAAGCGAAGGTTGGCGTTCCGCCGATCCGCCAGGCAACGGTCGTCGTGATGCCGTTGCGCGGTGGGATAAATGTGGGCAGCGTCTTCATGACGGAAGACCCGGTACCGAAGGTCACCTTTCCGTCGCCCGGTTTAAAGGCGCCGTGGCCGAATAGCGCCGCATGACTGTCACCGATAGCGGCGCGGATCGGCGTGCCATCGGCAATGCCGGGCAGCCCTTGCGTGGATCCGAAATCGGCTGAACTGTCGAGCACCTCGGGTAGGAGCCCGACATCGATGCCGAAGATCTCCCCGAGTTCCTCGCTCCATTTCTGATGTTTGAGGTCGAACAACTGGCTACGCGCGGCGTTGGACGCATCGCAGACATGCCGGCTGCCACCGCTCAGGCAATGAATGAGCCAGCTGTCGATGGTCCCAAGCCTAAGCCGCCGGCCGGCTGGAGCACGGTCGAGAAGCCAGCGGAACTTCGCGCCAGGAAACATCGGATCGAGCGGCAGGCCGGTCAGCGCTTCCACGCGCGACAGATGGCCCTCGGCTATCAGGCGCTCGCAATCGCTAGCGGTTCGCCGGCACTGCCAGCTGAGCACCGGGCCGAGCGCTTCGCCGGTTTCGGCGTCCCAGACGGTGACGGATTCGCGTTGATTGGAGATAGCGACCGCCTCGACGGTGACCTCGCCAGCCTTCGGCAGGCAGGCCTCGATCGCTTCGCAGACCGAAGCGAAAATTCTGCGTGGATCTTGCTCCACCCAGCCCGGCTGCGGATAGGAAATTCCAACCGCGGCCGAGCCTCTGGCAAGGATCTCTCCAGCTTCGGAAACCAATACGGCCTTGGAATTGGTGGTACCCTGGTCGATTGCCAGAATTGCCCGCATCGTCGTCTCCTCACATATAGGGCCGGGGCGGATGCGCGCCCCGGCTTATACAATCTGCTACCAGATTATTTGCGCTTGAGCAGCGCGCCTGCGGCATCGGCAATTGCTATGGGCGCCATGCCGAATTCGTCGAGGAGGAATTCGGCCGAGCCCGTCGGGGCGTAGATACCGGGAACGCCGAGGCGCTTCATCGGCACGGGTGCATTGTCGACGACGACTTCGGCTACGGCCGAGCCGAGACCGCCGAAGATCGAATGCTCTTCGGCCGTCACGATTGCGCCCGTCTCGTTGGCTGCAGCGATGATTGCCGCCTCGTCGATCGGGCGGACAGTTGCCATGTTCAGGACGCGAGCCTGGAATCCGCGCTCGGCCAGGATCTCGGCGGCCTTCATCATCCGGTGGGTCAGCGTCCCGTTGGCAATCAGCGTGACATCGGAGCCTTCGCGCAGAAGGTTCGCCTTGCCGACTTCGAACTTGTGACCTTCGGGCAGCAGATCCGGAACGCCGACCCGTGACAGGCGCAGGAAACAGGGACCGTTGTAGCCTGCGGCCCATTCGACGGCGGCAGCCGTCTCGATGCGATCGCAGGGGGCGATCACCGGAAGGTTCGGCAGCACGCGGGTCCAGGCGAAATCCTCGATCGAATGATGGGTCGGCCCGAGTTCGCCGTAAGCCATGCCCGAGGAGATTCCGACGAGCTTGACGTTGGCATTGGAGTAGGAAATGTCGGCCTTGATCTGTTCCAGCGAGCGGCCGGTCAGAAATGGCGAGGCACCGCAGACGTAGGGCAGCCGCCCGCCGTTTGCGAGGCCGGCGCCAACGCCGACCATGTTCTGCTCCGCGATGCCGACGTTGACGAGGCGTTCGGGAAACTTGGACTTAAAACCTCCAAGCTTGGAGGAGCCGACGGAGTCGTTGCAGACGGCGACGATCGTTTCGTTTTCGGCCGCCAGGCGTTCAAGCGTCGCGGCGAAGGCATCGCGGCAGTCGTGAAGCTTCGGTGTGTTTAAGGGCGCGTTCATCAAATTGCCTCCGACAGTTCTGCCAATGCGATTTCATATTGTTCCTTGCTCGGAACCTTGTGGTGCCAGTCGACTGTGTCCTGCATGAACGAGATGCCGTGCCCCTTGTTCGTGTGGGCGACGATGCAATGCGGGCGCGATCCGTGGCGCTCGAGCGCGGGAACGACTTCAGCCATAGAGTTGCCATCGATCTCGGTGACGTCCCAGCCGAAAGCCTCGAGCTTTGGGCGTAGAGGGGCGATATCGTTCGTGTCGGAGAGGGACGCGCCCTGCTGGAAACGATTGTGATCGACGACAAGCGTGAGATTGTCGAGGCCGAACTGGGCGGCCGCCATGATCGCTTCCCAGTTCGAACCTTCCTGCATCTCGCCGTCGCCGGTGATGACATAGGTGTGGTAGCGCGCACCTGAAAGCTTTGCGGCTTTGGCCATCCCGACAGCGACAGGCAGCCCGTGTCCGAGCGGCCCCGTATTGGTCTCGACGCCGGGAACCTTGTTGCAGTTGGGGTGGCCGTTCAGCCGCGAATGCGGCTTGAGGAAGGACGAGATTTCCTCTTCGGGGATGAAGCCGCGCTTTGCCAGCACGACATAGAGCGCGCAGGCCGTATGACCCTTGGAAAGGACGAAGCGATCGCGATCGGGGTTCTTCGGATTATCCGGCCAAACCCGCAGCACTCGAAAATAGAGTGCTGCCAGAAGATCGATCACCGACATTTCTCCGCCGATATGACCGGCGCCGGCTTCGTAGACGGCCTGTAGGTCGCGCAAACGGATCTGTCGAGCAACGCGCTCAAGGTCGGTAATCTCCATGACATTCCCTCACAGTGCATAATTATTCAGATATTGATATTTTTGCACAGCGATCGGTTTAGTCAAGCCCCATTGCGGCGTTTCAATAATTGATGCGGCTTGATAACGGCAGTTGACAGGCTTTCGTCAAGTTGTTACGAATTTTCCACCATGCATGAATATTTATTCTTATATGAACGAATATCACGGTAACGTCGCAATTGCAGGAGGAACGATGGTGGCGGTAGATATCCAAGACCGGGCTCATTCGTCTGGGACATGGCGCAGCAAGCTCACTGGAGCCACGGGGCCGCTTGTCGGCCTTTTTCTTCTTTGCCTGTTCCTGACATTCACCACCGACGCATTCCTGTCGCTGCGCAATGGCTTGAACATTCTCGACCAGATCACCGTGCTCGGCATCATGGCCGTCGGCATGACCTTCGTGATCCTGATCGGCGGGATCGACCTGTCGGTCGGGTCGGTTCTTGCGCTTTCGATGATGGTGATGGGCTGGACGGCCAATACCGCCGGCCTGCCGCTCGGCGCCGGTATCGCACTTGGATTGCTGGCCTCGGCGACCAGCGGGCTCATCGTCGGTCTGGTCATCACGCTCTTCCGGGTGCCCGCATTTATCGCGACACTTGCGATGATGTCGGCGGCGCGCGGTGTTGCCAACATGATCACCGACGGGCAGCAGATCGTCGGCTTTCCAGACTGGTTCATGATGCTGGCGATCGACCGCCATTTCGGTGTGTTGACGGCAACTGTCTTTCTGATGCTCGCCGTTGCGCTCATCGCTTGGCTGTTTCTGCATTTCCGGTCGGAAGGCCGCATGCTTTATGCCGTGGGCGGCAATCCCGAGGTTGCGCGCCTTGCCGGCATAAACGTGCAGATCGTCACGATTCTCGTCTATGTACTGAGCGCGATCCTGGCTGGCATCGCTGGCATCGTCCTTGCGGCTCGCCTCGACTCCGCGCAGCCGTCCAGCGGTTTCGGCTATGAACTGGACACGATCGCTGCTGTGGTCATTGGCGGGACGTCGCTCTCGGGCGGCACCGGCGGCATTGGCGGCACGCTGATTGGCGTTCTCATCATCGGTGTCCTTCGCAACGGCCTGAACCTGCTCAACGTCTCCCCATTCCTGCAACAGGTCGTCATCGGCATCGTCATCGTTCTGGCGGTCGGCGCAGAGACAATTCGCAGACGTCGGGCTGCTTGAGATTTCGGCCCGGGAGCCGTGCGGGCCAAGCATATTCCTCTCCGAAAGGTTGGAGCGGACTACGACCCGATGGGGAGGTACCCAGGGGTTCATCAAAATGGAGGAAAGAAAATGAAACTTGCGCGTATTCTTTTGACCTCGGCCGCCGTTCTGGCCGTCTCGCTCGGCTCGGTTCAGGCCAAGGAAGCCAAGAAGATCGGTCTCGCCGTCGCCAACCTGCAGGCAAACTTCTTCAATCAGATCAAGCAAGCCGTCGAGGCCGAAGCCAAGGCGCGCGGCATTCAGGTTGTAACGGTCGATGCGAAGGGCGATGGCCCGACGCAGATCAACCAGGTACAGGACCTTCTGACGCAGAAGATCGACGCCCTCATCTACATTCCGGCAGGTGCGGCAGCCGCAACCGTCCCGGTGAAGCTCGCCAAGCAGGCAGGCATCCCGGTTGTCAACGTGGATCGCAACGCTGACGGCGCGCCGGGCGACACCTTCCTTGCAACGGACTCGGTTGCATCCGCGAAGGCCGTTTGCGACTACATCCTCAAGGAAGCTGGCGGCAAGGGCAAGATGGTCATCATCCATGGCCAGAAGGGCACGACGCCCGAGCTCGACCGCTCGAAGGGATGCGCGGATTCGCTGAAGGCCAATCCGGACGTGAAGGTCGTCGCCGAACAGTATTCCAACAACTGGTTCCAGGACGAAGGCTTCCAGATCATGCAGAACATGCTACAGGCCAATCCGGACATCTCCATCGTCTTCGCACAGGCCGACGCTCTGGCGCTCGGCGCCGCCCAGGCGATCAAGGTCGGCAATCCGTCCCAGAAAATCGTCGTCGGCGGGTTTGACGGCGACACCGCGGCGCTCGAAGCGCTGAGCAAGGGCGTGTTCGACGTGACGGCTACGCAGCAGACGCAGAAGATGGGCCGCGATGCGGTCGCAAATGCCGTTAAGCTCGTTGCCGGCGAAAAGGTGCCGCCGGTACAGCTTCTCGACGCGACCCTGACGACCAAGGAAAACGTGGCTGGCTTCATCGCCAACCATCCGTGATCAGTCGATATCCAGAGGAGGTAGTGTCGTGACCGAGCCGGTTCTTTCCCTCAGGGGCATATCCAAGCGCTACGGAGTGCTTCAGGTTCTCAAAAACGTGGACCTGGACGTATATCCCGGCGAAGTGGTTGCGCTTCTCGGAGAAAACGGCGCCGGCAAATCGACGCTATCGGGCATCATTGCCGGATCGCGGACACCCTCCGAGGGCACGATGACCTGGCTGGGGCAGCCCTATGCCCCGGCCACCCCACGCGAGGCGATCGACAAGGGTTTGGTGCTGATCCACCAGGAACTCCAGCTTCTGCCGCATCTTTCGATCGCCGAGAACGTCTTCATCGGCCGCTGGCCGATGAAGAATGGCGTGGTCGATCGCAAGGAGATGGTTCGCCGTGCTCAGGAACAGCTCGCCCGGCTCAACCTGCACATTCCGGCGACGCGCAAGGTCGCGGGCCTGTCGACCGCCAACCAGCAGCTCATCGAGATCGCCAAGGCTCTCGCGCTGAACGCGAAGCTGCTGATCCTCGATGAGCCGACAGCGGCCCTTGGCGGGGCCGAGACGGAAGCTCTCTTTGAGCAGGTGCGCAAGCTTCGCGCCGAGGGCGTCGGCATCATCTACATTTCGCACCGCATGGAAGAGATCAAGAAGATCACCGACCGTATCGTTGTTTTGCGTGACGGCGAGCGGGTTCACGAATTTGCCGACAGCTCGACGCAGGTGCGTACGATCGTCGAAAGCATGGTTGGGCGCTCTCTCGATCGTTTATTCCCAACACTTCCAGTACCGACCGACCGGCCGGTGCTTCAGGTTTCCGGCCTATCGTCGCCGGAAAAGTCCTTCCGTGACGTCAGCTTCGACGTTCATGCGGGTGAGATCCTTGGCATCGCCGGTCTCGTCGGCGCCGGACGCACCGAGCTCGTGCGGGCGATATCAGGTGCCGATCCCGTCAGTTCCGGCACGATCAGGCTGGAGGGCGAAGCCCTGAAGCTGCGCAGTCCTGCAGACGCGATTGCCCGCGGCATCGTCATGGTCCCCGAAGACCGCAAGGAACAAGGCCTCGTCGTTTCGCACAGGATCGGCGAAAACATTATCTACGCCAATCTCGACAAGCTGGGCGGGCGGTGGATTACGTCCGCAGTCAAGCGTGCCTTCGCCGATAAAGCGGTCGCCAAGTTTGGCGTCAAGGGTCGCGCCGAGCAGTTTGCCTCGGATCTGTCCGGCGGCAACCAGCAGAAGGTCGTCATCGCCAAGTGGCTGATGCGCGATCCCAAGGTTGTCGTACTGGACGAGCCGACGCGCGGCATCGACGTCGGCGCTCGCGCCGGTATCTACGACATCATCGTCAACCTCGCTAAACAGGGCGTTGCGGTCATCGTCGTCAGCTCGGACCTCGAGGAGATCCTCGGCGTTTCGAACCGCATCCTCGTTCTGGCGCAGGGCAAACAGGCGGGCATTTTGAACCGGGACGAGGCCAATGACGTCTCCGTTATGGAACTGGCGACAATCTAAACAAGACAGAAAGGAAGAGCGGTGTCGGACGTCACTCTCAATGCACCGAAACTATTCGATCTCAGCGGCCAGGTGGCTATCGTTACCGGCGCCGGCAGCGGTATCGGCCAACGTATCGCCATCGGCCTTGCGCAATGCGGCGCCGACGTCGCACTTCTCGATCGTCGCAGCGATGACGGCTTAGCGACAACCGCAGGCCACATCAGGGCTGCCGGCCGTCGCTCGATCGAAATTGCCGCCGACGTCACGAACAAGGGATCGCTCGCCAATGCGGTGGCCCGAACCGAAGCTGAGCTTGGTCCTCTTTCGCTTGCTGTGAACGCGGCGGGCATCGCCAACGCAAACCCGGCCGAGGAAATGGAAGAAGACCAATATCAGGCGTTGATGGACGTCAACCTGAAGGGCGTCTTCCTGTCTTGCCAGGCAGAAGCGCGCGCCATGCTGAAGAATGGCCGCGGCTCGATCGTCAACATCGCCTCCATGTCCGGCGTCATCGTCAACCGGGGGCTCAACCAGGCGCATTACAATGCGTCCAAGGCAGGTGTGATCCACCTGTCGAAGTCGTTTGCCATGGAGTGGGTCGACCGCGGCATCCGCGTCAACACCATATCGCCCGGCTATACGGCAACACCGATGAATACGCGGCCTGAAATGATTCATCAGACGAAGCTCTTCGAAGAGCAGACTCCGATGCAGCGCATGGCATCCGTCAATGAAATGGTCGGTCCGGCAGTCTTCTTGTTGTCCGAGGCCGCAAGCTTCGTGACGGGCGTCGACCTGCTCGTCGACGGCGGCTTCTGCTGCTGGTGATGCCATGCGAAAGCTGATTGCAGGCAACTGGAAAATGAACGGTCTCGTTTCCTCCCTGGCAGAGATCGAGGCGCTGAAGGGGCTAACGGGTAGCGCGGCCTGCGATATCGTCGTCTGCCCGCCCTTTACGCTGATTGACCGCGCTGTTCGGCAGGCCGTTGGCTCGCACCTTTTGGTCGGAGCGCAGGATTGCCACGCGCAGGCGAACGGAGCCTTCACTGGCGATGTTTCTGCTGAAATGCTCGCCGACAGCGGCGCGCGCTACATTATCCTCGGGCATTCCGAGCGTCGTGTCTCTCACGGCGAGGATGACGAGATTGTGCTTGCAAAGGTAAGAGCCGCCCATCGCGCTGGTCTGACGACCATCGTCTGCATCGGCGAGACGCGCCACGAGCGCGACGAAGGGCGGGCAATCGAAGTGGTAAACGAGCAACTGGCGGGGTCCGTCCCGGGTGAAACCGACAGCCGCAACCTCGTCATCGCCTACGAACCCGTCTGGGCGATCGGGACCGGTCTGGTGCCGACGCATGAACAGATCGAAGAGGTCCATGCCACCATTCGCAAGGGGCTCGAGCAGCGTTTCGGACACGATGGCGGTGCCGTTAGGATCCTCTATGGCGGCTCCGTCAAAGGTGTCAATGCTGCGGCGATTTTCGGATTGCGCAATGTGGGCGGCGCTCTGGTCGGCGGCGCCTCGTTGAATGCATCGGACTTCGCCGAGATTGTTCTGGCAGCCACGTGAATTTGAGCGGGCACTCCGGTTGAGGAGCGCGTACAGCCGCATCCTGGAAGGAAAAGAGAATGCAACGCTTCGAAAACAAGACGGTGGTCATAACCGGCGCAAGCCGTGGCATCGGTGCCGCGATTGCCAAACGCTTTGCCCGCGAGGGCGCGAACCTCGTTGTCTCTGCCAACGAAGACAGCGTTCATGCAGTTGCCGAGCAGATCAAGGCAGACGGCGGCAAGGCGATCTCCTTCGTCGGCGACGTTACCGACAAGTCAAGCGTCATCGCGCTCTATGACGCAGCGGAACAGGCCTTTGGCACAGTAGACGTTTCCATCCAGAACGCCGGTGTCATCACCATCGCCAAGATCGAGGACATGACCGAAAGGGAGTGGGACAAGGTAATGGCCGTCAACACGAAGGGCGTATTTCTCTGCGCCCAGGAAGCGATCGCCCGGATGCGCAAGCATGGCCGCGGTGGCCGCATCATCAATACAGCGTCCGGACAGGCTCGCGACGGCTTCATCTATACGCCGCACTATGCCGCTTCAAAAATGGGCGTCGTCGGCATCACCCAGAGCCTCGCCAAGGAAGTTGCCACGCAGAAAATCACCGTAAACGCTTTCTGCCCAGGCATCATCGAAACCGACATGTGGGCCTATAACGACCAGGCTTGGGGCAAGCTGCTCGGCAACTATGGCCCCGGCGAACTGATGAAAGAATGGGTCGAAGGCATTCCGATGAAGCGCGCAGGCTCCGGCGAAGACGTGGCCGGTCTCGTGACCTTCCTTGCGAGCGACGATGCTGCCTATATTACCGGCCAGACCATTAACGTCGACGGCGGACTGATCATGTCGTAATTCACTATTCCAGAACGGTGTGTTCGATCGCATCGCAAGGTTCGGAAGTTGGAAGGTGGCGTGGCCCTCTTGCAAAGATGAGGTCCGGTCCCTTATGTTAGATTTGTTCTCAGGGCGGGGTGCAATTCCCCACCGGCGGTATCGGGGAAACCCGGAGCCCGCGAGCGCTTCCGCGAATGGAAGGTCAGCAGATCCGGTGAGAGGCCGGGGCCGACGGTATAGTCCGGATGGAAGAGAGCATGCAGCGGGCGTCGCGGGTTGCGACGTTCCTACGCCTGTTCGCCCAAGGGATATTTGTGGCCGTCATTGGTCATGCGGCCGCTAAAGCGGTTAACCCTTGAAAGGCATTGAAATGGCAATTTCCCGAATTGAAGATGCGATCGCCGCGATCGGCCGTGGTGAAATCGTGGTTGTGGTCGATGACCGCGACAGAGAAAATGAAGGGGATCTGCTCGTCGCATCGGAATTGATCACGCCGGAGGCCATCGCGTTCATGATGAACCATGCGCGCGGTCTGATCTGCGTGCCGATGGAAGGCGAGCGGCTGGACGAACTCGACATTCCCTTGATGGTGCCTAACAACACCGAGATGCTGAAGACCGCCTTCACCGTTTCGGTCGACTATATCCCGGAGACGACAACGGGCATCTCGGCGGCTGACCGCGCTGCGACCGTCCGCGCCTTGGTGACGAAGGGTGCGCGTCCTGAGGACTTTGCCCGACCCGGCCATATCTTCCCGTTGCGCGCTCATCCCGAAGGTGTACTCGGAAGGCCGGGGCACACTGAGGCTGCTGTCGATCTTGCCCGGCTTGCTGGCCTTTCCGCGTCCGGAGTCATCTGCGAGGTCGCGAAAGACGATGGCACCATGGCGCGCCTTCCCGACCTTGAAGTGTTCGCCGAGCGGCATGGCCTCCATCTTATCACCATTGAGGATCTGATCGCTTACCGTGACCGCGATGCAGAGACGAAGATCAGGGCAGCGTAAAGTCTCAAACAGTCGCCGGCGGTGGCAACGCAGCGCTACGGCAACCCGGTGCGCTCTGCCTCTTATGCGCTTAAGCGCAGTGCTAATAATGCGATCGTGAACTGCTTAATTAGCTCGACCTGGCGCAGCCGGCCCGAGAGGCGCAACGCGTAGCCGATGTTGGTATTAAAGTCCGGGTAGTGATAGGGGCGTGGCGATCGCGACCGATGGCGGCAGCATGTCGCTCGACCCAGTGCACGGAGAGCAACGCCTCCGTGCATCTCGGCCGTCGAAGAAGGGAGACTTTTAAATCGTTGGCAGCTTGGCATTGCGCTCGAGACATGCGTGATGGTGGGGAGGAACTGCGCGCCGGCCAGCTCAGGCAGTTACTCGAGCCTTACCGGCCCGATTCGGCCGAAGTATGGGCTGTCGTCCCGGCAAGCCCGAGACCGTCAGGCGCGGGCGATCGTGGACCATCTGGAAGCGTGGCCTGAAGCTACCGGTTAAATGCGCATTCCCGACGATGACTGTTCTTCCCAAACCGAGTTCGTCGATCACGGCTTCGAATTCATTCATTAGGACTTCTGCGCGGCGCGGTGGCGACCGCTTTCCGGAAGACCGTCGTGCTGACACATAATTAAACTCGAACCGGACCACCCGAAAGCTGCGCTCGGAAAGGGCTGCAGACATGGTGTCCATCCATTTTGTGTCGGTCGCTGCGCCCGCTTCATGGGCAAGAATGATAGCGGTCTTGGCGTCATCGGGGACCGGTGACGAGGGGTCGTGAGGCATTCGGGATTCTCCGGGTTCGCGGCACAGGTATCACGAGGCCGAAGACACCCAGCTCTTCAATGGCCGCGGACGTTCACGACTTTCTGGAGCAGCGAAAACTTCACAATTGGTAGTTACCCCACAAGCACGGTGAGCGGTCAGGCATAGCTGGAAGAATGTTCCGGAAGCAGTTTGGTTTCTTGCTCTTATTCTGCGGCGCTAGATTACGTCGTCGGCAGAGATGTGCTTCACTTCGGTAATCCGAATCAACGGGAGTTCCGCGCGTTCGTTTGCCTCCCTCACATCTTGCTCCGATGCGGCATCGAACAGGCAGAAAGATCGTTCCTCGGACGGAACGAATGTTGACCGAAGATAGCGAACGGGTTTGCCATGGCTCGTCATCTCCGCCGTGACGTTCTTCGCGCGGGAGGCCGCAGCGCCCAGTTGATCAGCAGTGATGCCGGGCAGGTGTCTTTCGACCATGTACTGTGGCATGATAGTTGTCCTTTGGTTGAGCGATGACAGCGGATGCGTTTAACCTGCTGCCCGATCGCCTGAAACTTCGGCAGTTGCGAATGGACATCTACTTTGCCGCCGTGTTCACAGATCTTGTCCGACACTCAGCGGTCTGGAACAGGGTTTCGCGCGATTCCATCACAACTACAATCGCCGAATATCGATACCTGTCTCAGACGCTTGCGAGCCAATACGGTCGGCGGCATGAGAACTTTACAGGTGATGGGCATCTTTATCTATTCGAATCTGCTGATGTCGCCGTGCATTTCTCGTTGAAGCTGATTGCATACTGGAAACAACGACGGCGTCACTTGATGTCGGACCCGGCTCACGACCTCCCAATCCGGGTCGGTTGTCACTTCGGTGAGTGTTCTCGAATGCACGACGACGACGCCTGGATCGGCCGAGCCTTGAACATCGCCAAGCGAGTGGAATCCTGTGCCGACCCAGATACGCTTTTCGTCACGCAGACAGTTCTGGATCTCATCGACCTACCGGTCTACCTCTTCCACGAGGTAAAGGTCTTTGAGCTGAAGGGCGACTATCTGCCGCGACGTCATCTCTACCGCATCGTGTCTGTCGATCAAACTGCGCTTGCCGCCAGATCCGTTGAGCAGATGACGGCCGAGGATTGGTTTTTGAAAGGGGCAGGGATCGTCGGTACCGATGATCGGGCGTTGGCAGAAGAACTGCATTGCTGCGAGAAAGCATTGGAGCTTCGACCGGATTATCCGGAAGCGCACAACAACCTTGGCGTCATCTTAAAACGCGGTGGTGACCTCGTTGCGGGCGAAGAACACTACAGAGATGCCGTTCGCCTTTGGCCTCAATATCCAGAAGCTCATTACAACCTGGCGATCCTCCTCGAAGAAACTGCTCGGCCTGAGGAGGCCGCATTGCATTACCGGGAGGCTCTTAAGTGGCGGCCCGAATATGTGGACGCCCTTCTGCGTTTGGCCGGTCTGTTCGACGCCCGGGGTGATCGGTATGAGGCAGAACATCACTTTCGAGAGTCACTGCGGCTCCGGCCTGGTTTTGCCGAAGCGCACAACAATTTCGGGGTCTTCCTCGAAAGCCAGGGCAATGCGGACGAGGCTGAGTCGCACTACATACAGGCGTTGCAGGCTAGGCCGAATTACGCCGAAGCTCACTATAACTACGCCATACTGCTCGAAGGACGAGACCTAGAGGAGGCGGAGGCACACTATCGTGCAGCCATAAGGTCGGCACCGGAATACGCGGAAGCTCACAATAATCTCGCGGTGCTTCTTCACGAGAAAGGCTCATTTTCGGATGCGCGCTCGCATTATCTAACAGCAATAAGAATGCGTCCTGCTGACCCTCAAACGTATCGGAATCTTTCTTTCTTGCTCGCAGCGATGGGTGAAAGCGAACAAGCCGACCGATACGCCCGGAAGGCGGCCGAAATTATCGCGGGGTGATCTTTCAATCAGTCACCCGGACTGTCTACCTGTCGTTTGGCAGTTGACCGGGCTCTTCTCATATAGGGGTCAGAACAAGATGGGGTGGTTGCCGTCCTCCCCTCACGGCATTGCGATATGCCAAGATGATGTGGTTGTAGTCCACAGGACGGAGAAGAAGGCAAAATGAAAGGAGACCGGTAATTTCTCTGGGGTCAGGCGGCGCGGAGAAGAGGCGGTTTGGCCTTGAACAGAGGAGGGACACTCGGATCCGGTTGTCGGGGTCAGAACAAGATCAGTGCGAAATAGTACGCCAACCGATTTCTTACATATTTTCAATTGTTTACAGACATGACGTTTTAGAGAAAAATGCTCTTAAGGCCAAATTTCGTGGACCGATACCCATCTCGAGCATCATTTTTCGAGCTAAACGTACGATTTCGCACTGATCTTGTTCTCGCCCCCATCTTCATCCCAGATCTATGACATGAGCATACAGGTTGCAAATCCGCTAGAAAATTTGCGACAGAACCCCCGCGGGGCTGCTGCGGTTCTGTCCGATCCGAAGCTCTGTTTCCTCAAGGTCGCCGAGGATCCGAAGCGCGGACTCATATAGATCTTGTCCCGCCGCCGTCGGGCTTAGACCGCGCGACGTCCGATTGAGGAGCGGTGCGCCGAGACGGGCCTCAAGTGCGGCGATCTGCTTGCTCACTGCCGCTGGCCGATGCCCATTTCTCGCCCGACATGCGAAAAGCTGCCACGCTCGATCACACGAACGAAGATCCGCAGCGATGAAAAGCGATCCACGATCTTCGCCCTTTCCAGAATATTATCCGGGTATCTTCTTGGCACCCATAACCAAATCTCGGCTGGGGGAGAAGTCCGCTGAAGCGCCTATTTCCTACCTGTTATCCAGAGGGCTTTCGATTTTGCCTCAGCCGAGACAAAAACAGCGCCAGGCTTGGCGAGCCGTTCGATCGCTTAAAGCCGACGGCTAAATCGATCGTCGGCGGCTCGCCCTTCAGCGGGCGACTGGTAACGGACCATGGCAGAAAGTTCTCGGCATAGGCCGGCAGCAGTCCCACACCTCGTGTCGAGGCGATCAGAGACATGGCCATGGTGAGATTGTGGACCCTGTGTGCGGGCTCGATATTGAGGCCGTTGGCCGCCAGATAATCCTCGATCGCCTGACGCATCGGTCCTGCCACGTTCGAGCCGCCGATGAAAGTTTCCTTAGCCAGTTCGCGCACGTCGACCTCTTTCTGTCGGGCAAGACGGTGGTCGCTGGGCATCAGCACGACGAAGTGCTCAGTTCCGACGGTGACGTAGTCGAGCTCGGGATGATTGGGCTCGTGCCGCATGAAGGCTATGTCGAGCCGGCCGGACGACAAGCCTTCTGCAAGCTCCGGTGAATTCTCGCTCGATACCGTCATCTCGATATTGCGAAGTTCGGTCCCGAGAAGGCGGCTGGTCTCGGCCAGCCAGTTGACCTCCTGGCCGCTCAGGAAGCCGACGGCGAAGACCGGCTTCAGCGGCCGCGCCGCGCGCCGTGCCGCCTCGCGGCCGGCATCCACCTGCGCCAGCGCCAGGCGCGCATGGTCGAGGAAGACCTTGCCGGCTTCCGTCAGCTCCACGCCGCGCGCGCTACGCACCAGGAGGGGAACGCCGATCTCACGCTCCAGGTCACGGATCTGCCGGCTGAGCGAGGGCTGCGCCGTATGCAGCCGGCGTTCGGCAGCAACCGTCAGGCTACCCTCCTCGGCGACGGCGATGAAATAGCGCAGATGTCTAAGCTCCATGACGACCCATACCTTTGAGGCATGGCGGTGAGCCTACAAAGTCTTTTTCACGGGCGCAAGGGAAGACTAAATCAATGCTCAGCGGAAGCGGACATCTGGTTCGGAAAGCGAAACCGAAGAACGAAGCAGGCGCCCGGAGACTTCCAGACAATGCAAACCTTGTCAGAGGATTAGGATCATGTCTGCACCTGTCGTTCTCATCACCGGCGCGCTCGCCGGCATCGGCCGCGCCGCCGCATTCTCGGTCGCCAAGAGCGGCAGCCGCGTCGTCGTTTCCGGCCGCAGCTTAGACAAGGGCCATGCCCTGGCGGAAGAGCTTCGTGCGCTTGGTGCCGAGGCCGAGTTTATCAAGGCCGACATCCGCAGCGAGGAGGAGGTCCGTGCGCTGGTCGACGGTGTCGTCGCCCGCTTCGGCCGTCTCGAAGCCGCCGTCAACAATGCCGGCACCGAGGGCCAGCCCGGCCCGGTGACCGAACAGAGCGCCGAGACCTACGCTACCACCTTCGATACCAACGTGTTCGGCACGCTGCTCAGCATGAAGCACGAACTGCGCGTCATGCTGGCCCAGGGCGCGGGCAGCATCGTCAACATCTCCTCGACCTACGGTCATGAGGGTGCTGCCGGCGCTTCCGTCTACGCCGCCAGCAAGCATGCGGTGGAGGGCCTGACGAAGTCCGCAGCGCTCGAAGCGGCCGGTTCCGGCGTGCGCGTCAACGCCGTCGCTCCCGGCCCGACCGATACGGGCATGCTCGACCGCTTCACCGGCAGCACCGAGGTCAAGGCGGCGCTGGCCGCCAAGGTGCCGCTTGGCCGCGTCGGCCAGCCGAGCGAGATCGCCGAGGCGATCGCCTTCCTCGCCTCCGGTAAGGCCTCCTTCATCACCGGCCAGATCGTTACCGCCGATGGCGGCAAGACGGCGGGCTGAACATCCTCCGCGGGCCAGAAGGTCAGGCTCCCGCAATCAGGACATTCGAGGTTACGATCATGACATATACACACGAAACCGCCCCGACGGAGTTCGTCGCGGCCAACGGCATCCGTTTCGCCTATCGCCGCTTCGGCAAGGTCGGTGTGTGCCCATCGTCTTCAATCAGCATTTCCAGGGCACACTGGATCACTGGGATCCGGCCGTCACCGACGGCCTTGCCGCAACGCGCGAGGTGATCCTTTTCGATAACGCCGGCGTCTCCTCAAGCTCGGGCGAAACTCCGGAGAGCTTCCAGGAGATGGGGGCGAACGCCGTCGCCTTCATCACGGCGCTCGGCCTCGACAAGGTCGACGTGCTCGGATTTTCGATCGGCGGCATGGTCGCACAGGAAATCGCGCTGCAGGCCCCGGCTCTGGTGCGCAAGCTGATCCTGGTCGGCACCGGCCCGCGCGGTGCGGACATGTCCAAAAGCCAGTCCTCCGCGATCTTCGCCGGCACCTATGATCCGGCCGAGCATCTTTGGCTGAAGGTGCATTTCTCGCCTTCGGCAGCAAGCCAGGCCGCCGGCCTCGCCTTCCTCGAGCGCAAGCTGCGCCGTCAGGATCGCGATCCGCTGGCCGGCACGCAGACGGTCACGGCGCAAATCGCCGCGATCGGCAAGTACATGGCCTATCGGGATGTCGAGGGATATCTCGACTACCTCAAGGACATCCGCCAGCCGACCCTCGTCGTGCAGGGCAGCAATGACGTGATCATTCCGACGGAGAACTCCTACGTGTTGCAGCAGACGCTGCCGAACGCGCAGCTGATCCTCTATCCGGACGCCAATCACGGCTCCTTTTACCAGTACCCAGACCTGTTCGTCGCCGAGGCGAACCTGTTCCTCGATCGCTGAGCGACACAACACACTCAGCAACTTCGACTGACATCCCCAAACCCGGCGCACCGCGGATCGCTTCTGCGAACCCTCGTCCGCGCCCGAAATTCAACCCAGCATAAGGAAACAAGGCAATGACCAAACTCTCAGGAAAGACCGCTCTCGTCACCGGCGCATCGCGTGGCATCGGTGCTGCAATCGCCAAGCGGCTGGCAGCCGACGGCGCGACCGTCGCCATCACCTACACGAAGGGCGCCGACGCAGCCGCCCAGGTGGTCAAGGAGATTGAAACCGCCGGCGGTAAAGCGATCGCCATCCAGGCGGACGCCGCCGACGCCAAGGCTGTTTCAGCCGCCGTCGAGCAGACTGTCTCGACGTTCGGCAACCTCGACATCCTGGTGAACAATGCCGGCACGGCCATTCCGAAGCCGTTTGAGGAAGCCACGCTGGAGGAGATGGATCGCGTGATCGACATCAACCTTCGCGGCGTCTTCATCGCCACACAGGCCGCGCTCAAGCACCTGCGTGATGGCGGCCGCATCATCTCGATCGGCTCCTGCGTCGGTGAGCGTATGGGAACGCCGGGTCTTGTGGCCTATGCCGCTACCAAGGGTGCCGTGAAGATGTTTACCCAGGGCCTCGCCCGCGAAGTCGGCACGCGTGGCATCACCGTCAACAATATCCAGCCGGGCCCGATCGATACCGATCTCAACCCTGCTGCCGGCGACTGGGCGGAACCGCAACTCGCCAATACGGCGCTGAAGCGTTACGGCCATGTCGATGATATCGCCGCCATGGTGGCATTCGTTGCCGGTCCGGAAGCAAGTTACATCACGGGCACCAGCCTGACCGTCGATGGAGGCACCAATGCCTGAGAACGGTGCCATGGTCTGCAGAGGAAAAACTGCCCTGGTGACGGGTGCATCGCGCGGCATTGGCCGCGCGACTGCCCTCGCTCTTGCCAAGGCTGGAGCCCAGGTCCTGGTTCACTACGGCCAGGGCCGACAGGAAGCCGAAATCGTTGCTGAGGAGATCCGCCTTGCTGGCGGCCGCGCCGAAACGATCGGCGCCGATCTCTCCACAAGGGAGGGACCGCACGAGCTCGCAGCCCGGGTGCGCGAGATCGTCGGCGACCGGCTGGACATCCTCGTTGCCAACGCCGGTATCGGCAATGCGGCGACGATCGAGGAAACGACCGCCGAGGATTTCGACCGGTTGTTCGCCGTCAACGTCCGTGCGCCCTTCTTCCTTGTTCAGCAGCTTCTGCCGATCCTGCGGGACGGCAGCAATATCGTGCTGGTCTCCTCACTGGCGGCGCGCGTCTCCGTCGGCAGCTTGTCCGCCTACGCGGCGACGAAGGGCTCCATCGACACGCTCGTCAAGCATTTCGCGGCAGCACTTGGGCCGCGTGGCGTCCGCGTGAATGCCGTCGCTCCGGGTGTCGTCCAGACGGATATGTCGAACTTTACCAAGACCGACGCCGGGCGTGACTTCACCCTCGGCATCCAGTCTCTGAAACGCCTCGCCGAGCCGGACGATATCAGCGACGTCATCGCCTTCCTCGCCTCCGATCAGGCCCGCTGGGTCACTGGCGATATCGTCCATGTCGATGGTGGCTCAAAGCTCTGAACTTTACCGACCGCTGCAAAGGAACAGGAAATGAAACTCTATCAATCCAAGGGTTCGCCAAACTCTCGCCGCGTTCGCATCCTGATCGCGTAAAAGGGGCTCGATGTCGAACTCGTATCCGTTGACCTCAGCGCCCGCGAGCAGTTCTCCGGGGGATCGGGCCGGCGGCCCGGCGCTGGAACGGTCTCGTTCATGGCGGCTTTGGTGCATCGATCGTGGCGGAAAGGGATTTAGCTCTTTGATGTTGCGGCTATGTCGAGCCTGCTTTGCACCGGACAGATTTCGGGCGTGCGCATGCC